>Ga0256893_1000496_pt1 | contig 13212 bp, 10 predicted proteins | sample MC6MC0666MT_FD_190201 | JGI IMG/M metagenome (GOLD analysis project Ga0256893, IMG submission 190201) | Metatranscriptome of enriched soil aggregate microbial communities from Iowa State University, Ames, United States - MC6-MC0666-MT... | ecosystem: Environmental > Terrestrial > Soil >... | reverse complement strand
GTGGACATGATGGTTATATGTGTGCGTATGCACTGGTGAAGTTGAAAAAATAGCGCCGATTGATGGCGCCCGTTCATTGCGTTGATCGCTACCGGCCGGTCATGGCTCTGTGCTCAATTCACAAGTGGCCGGTGATCGCGAACAATTCGCCGCGCAACGCTTGCGCACGTTGCCCGCCAAAGCTGTGCTCGAATTCAGCCTGCGCGGCGTGCCAGTGCTTACGCCCTGCCTCGAGTCGCGCCTCACCTTCTGGTGTGAGCGTGACCGACAGCGCTCGTGCGTCCGGGCCGTGTGCCTCGCTCAACAGCAGCCCGCTGCGGCGCAGCGGCTGGATCGTGCGGACCAGCGTGGTGCGCTGCATTCGCATGGCTTCAGCCAGTTGCTTCATCGTCATTGGGCCAGTGCGCTTGAGGCGGCCAAGCAAGGAGAACTGTGTGATCGTCAAGCCCACGCTTGCCAGATGGCGATCGTAGATCTGCGAGACATAACGCGCCGCCTGGCGGATCGCGAAACAATCGTCGTCGAATGGCTCTTCCATCGCTGCAACTCCAATGAGTGCATACGCACACATGTAGATATAAAAAAGCTCGCAAACGACAACTATTTGCGAGCCATGCGCCGGCCTTAGCCGGTAATTGTGAACAACTCGGCGCGTAACGCCTTGGCGCGATCGCGTCCGAACTTCTCTTCGAACTCACTTTGCGCGGCACGCCATGCGATAGCCGCCTGATCGAAAGTCTTCTCGCCTTTCTCCGTCAGGCTGAACAGATACGTTCTGCCATCGTGTTCAGCCGATTCAGCAACCACCAGCCCGTCTCGTTGCAGCGGTTTCATGGCGCGCACGAGCGTGGTGCGCTCCATCACCATTGCGTCTGCCAGATCCAGGATCGGCAGGTTCGGCGTGCGCGCGAGTTTCGCGAGAATGGTGAATTGCGCTGCCGTGACCCCCACCGTGCTGAGATGGCGCTCGTACAGCTGCGTGATGTGCCGCGCCGCCTGGCGCAGCGCAAAGCAATTGCATTCGTCGTAAGAGAGAGGACGGTTCATGCTTCGCAGTCTAGGTGTGCATATGCACTTCGTCAAGTACTTTTACGCAGCAGAGGCTTGGTGTTAAAGCGCAAGAACCGTCACGCCCACTTCGACGCGATGCGCGCCCCCACCGAGGATCATGCCGCGCAATAACGACACGTCGCTGTAATCGCGGCCAATAGCGAGCGTGACGTGGTCGGTATCGGCGAGCACGTCGTTGGTTGGGTCAAGGTCGATCCAGCCGCTGCCGGGACAATGCACCGACACCCAGGCATGCGACGCATCCGCGCCGATCAGCCGCGGCTGCCCCGCTGGCGGATCATTTCGCAGATAGCCGCTCACGTAGCGCGCGGGCAAACCAAGCGAGCGCAAGCAGCCGATCATCACCTGCGCGAAGTCCTGGCACACGCCGCTCTTCAATTCGAACGCACGCTCGGCCGGCGTATCGAACATGGTCGCCGAAGGCTTGTACGCGAAGTCCTCGTGAATGCGGTGCATCAGATCGATCGCACCAGCGGCAACCGGCGTGCCGGGCGCAAAGCTCGGCAACGCATAATCGCGCAGCGACGGCCGCGGCACGATATTGGGCGACGCGAAACAGAACTCCGCCTCGGCCCGAAACTCTCCGCCCACGCGAAATTCGAGCGCGTCGGCCACTTCTTCCCACGCCGGTGTGGCCTGAGGATCGAGATCGGCCCAGCGCGGCGTGAGCGCCACGGTCGTTTCGCTGACGAGTTGCAGCCGCTCATGCGGCGTGTCGAGCGCGAAATAGAGAACGTCGTTGCCGAACGCATCGATACGGCTATTCAGATACGAGGGCCGCGGTTCGATGCGTTCGTCGTGCGACACGACCCGCTGCCAGGCGCAGACAATAGGCCGGATAGTCGCAAGATGCTGCGCGGTCTCGACATAGGTTGAGTAGTGGTACGTGGTGCGGTGCGAAACCGACAGCACGACGGGCGCGTTTTTCATGACCACACCTGCGAAGCGACCGTGCTGGCGTGGCTGAAATAGCGCGCACTGATTTCATGCGCCGCCGCGCCGACGAACCCGCCGATCTGATCGCATACCGCAGTCAGACTGCAATATCCGCCTTCCCCGTCAACCTCGCACAGCGACGCAAGCGTAGGCAACGATGCGGCAGGCGGCATCAATTCCGCAAACGGACGATGCCGCGTGCTGCCCGCAGCCACCGCGATTTCGTCGAGCTTCTTGCGCAACCGCTCGTACACACCATAAATTCCGCGCGGATTGGTCGGCTCGATTACAAGCAGATCGAGCAGAGCTGGCACTTCGAAGCGTCCCGGATAAAGCGAGCGGTAGGTGAGCGTGCTGTCGAACAATTGCAGCAGCAGATCGAAACCGGCCGGCGTTGCAAGCTGGCCTTTGTCGGCGGCTACGCGCACAAACGTGCTCATGGCCGACACGCGTTCGATATGCCGCCCGACGAACAGGAGCCGCCACGCCTCGTCGCGTGTCATACGGTCGCCCTGCGCGCCGCTGATCGCCGACAATTGCACCGACAGCCGTTCGAGCGCGTTCATCAGCGTGACGCGGTCGTAACGGCTGCTGCCATTCGTAGCACGGCCGTTCAGCGCTGCCGGTGGAGAAGCGTCGCTGATACCGGCAGCCGGCATCAGCGTCTGCAATGCGTCGCGGAAGTCGTTGCGCGCGGCAAGAATGATGCGCCAATGATCGTTCGACAACCGCCCGCGCACTTCGCCGTTCGAGCGAGCCTGACAGTTCAGGTTCTGACCGATGCTCGCGGCGCCCGTGCTCTCGCTCAGGTTGGCGACCAGCGCGCGCTCGAATGCTTGCGGCGTGTGCGGCACAGTGATGTCGCCTGCCTGCAGGAGTCCGCAGTGCAGCGCAAGTTCGACGAGTGTCGGGAGCATCGTGTCGGCATCGCTGCCTTCGAGCGAGCCCAGAATGAAGCGCAGCAAACGCACGTTGTTTTCCGCGCGTTCGCCGTAACGTCCGGCCCAGAAGAGGTTCTCCGCAGCGCGGCTCGACACGGTGCGATGCTTGCGCGCGAGGTCCGCAGGCTGCATCGGCGAAGGCAGCAGCGTAAAGGTCGACGTGGGCTGGCTGGACAGCACCCACGTGTCGACGCTGCTGCCGCCGTACTGCATGGATACCGTGGCCTGCCGCTCAGCGCCCATGCGCGTGAAGCCGCCGGGCATGACGTGCCAGCCGCCGTTTGCATCGGCGATCGCATACGCGCGCAACACGGAAGGACGCCCGCCGATCGTGCCGTCCTCGTAACGCGGTGTGCAGGAAAGACGCTGCGCCTGCTGGATCGTAAAGTTGCCGGGCGTCGCCTCGATACGCTCGCGCCACGCCGACAGCCGCTGTCTGCCCTGCTCGACGCCCGGCGGCGCATCGCGGGCTGCAACCGGCCATGTGGGCACGATAAAGGCTTCTTCGAGGTGCGCGAACGCGTGCTCGCGCGCCGCCTGTTCGCCGCACCACCAGGTCGCCACACTCGGTAAAACGAGGTCTTCGTCGAACAGCGTTTCGGCTATGCCGGGCAAAAATCCGTGCAAGGCGGGCGACTCGACAAAGCCGGAGCCCGGCACGTTCGAAACGATCACGTTGCCGGCACGCATGACCTGCAGCAGGCCCGGCACGCCGATGGTCGAGTCGGCTCGCAATTCCACGGGATCGCAAAACGCATCGTCCAGACGGCGCAGCACGACATGCACGCGTTCCAGACCGGCGAGCGTCTTCAGATAAAGCATGTTGCCGCGCACCGTGAGGTCCTTGCCTTCCACGAGTGTGACGCCCAGATAGCGCGCGAGAAACACGTGCTCGAAGTAAGTCTCGCTGAAGGGCCCCGGCGTGAGCAACGCAATATGAGGCGAAGCATCGGCGCGAGGCGAATCGTGACGCATGGTCGCCTGCGCCGCCTGAACCAGCGTCGACATCAGCTGCGAATACGTGGGCGCGAGGCGGCTTACATGCATCGAACGGAACGGATCGGCAAACAGCGCCGAAACGATCAGCCGGTTTTCCAGCGCATAGCCGAGGCCGGAGGGCGCCTCCGTGCGATGCGCCATCACCGTCCACTCGCCGTTGGGCGCACGCGCGAGGTCCACTGCGACCACTTGCAGGAACTGCCCGCCAGGCGGCGCATAGCCCTTCACGGGGCGCAGATAGCCGGGATGACCGAACACCAGCGCGGGAGGCAACTGTCCGCGCTGGAGCAAGGTTTGCGACCCATAGATGTCGGCGACGATCGCATTGAGCAGATGCGCGCGCTGTATGACGCCTCGCCCGATATGCGCCCACTCGGCTTCGCTGATCAGAAACGGCAGCAGATCGAGCGCCCACGCGCGCGGCTCGCCGTTATCCGCGTAGACGTTGTAGCTGATGTCGTTGTCGCGGATCTGCTGCGCAACCGAAGCGCGGTGACCTTCGAGCCGCGCGATGCCGTCTTCGCCGAGCCGCTCGAAGAACTGCCGCCACGGGGCGCGCAGCGCGCCGGACGCGTCGCGCAACTCGTCCCAGTGTCCCTCGTGAGCGGGCAAAAGCCGCAACAGGGACGAAGCGTCCGCGCGGGTCGCGGACGTTTCGAAGGGAAAAGTCGATTGAAAAGCCAAGGTCGTGTCGTTATTGAAGGTGAGCTGTCTTACCAGTAGCGCAGATCGAGCGTGAACGGAAATTCGAGGCTGCGTTGCGGCGCATCGACTGCAAGCGGCCCCGGCGTATGGCCCGACGCGAAGAACCGTGCGCGCCGCCGGCTTTCGGCTTCGTAGGCGTTCACGGGGAACGTCTCGTAGTTGCGCCCGCCCGGATGTGCGACATGATACTGGCATCCGCCCACCGAGCGGCCATTCCATGTATCGACCAGATCGAACGTGAGCGGCGCGTCCACGCCGATGGTCGGATGCAACGCCGAAGGCTGCGACCACGCGCGAAACCGCACGCCCGCCACATATTCGCTGACGCGGCCGGTCGGCTGCAACGGCACGGGCACGCCGTTGACCGTCAGCACATGGCGGTTCTCGTTAAGCCCCAGCGCGCGCACCTCGAGACGCTCCACCGACGAATCCACATAACGCACGGTGCCGCCCGGCGAGCCCTCCTCGCCCATCACATGCCATGGTTCGAGCGCATTGCGAATGGTCAGCGACACGCCGCTCACCGTGGTCTCGCCGACCAGCGGAAAGCGGAACTCGAAATGCGGTGCGAACCAACTGCTGTCGAACGCGAAACCCGCGCGGTTCAGTTCGTCCAGCACGTCGTCGAAATCCATCTTCACGAAGGTGCCGAGCAGGAACCGGTCATGCAGTTCCGTGCCCCAGCGCGTGAGCCGCTGCGTGTACGGCGTGTGCCAGAAACGGGCGACGAGCGCGCGCAGCAGCAACTGCTGCACGAGGCTCATGCGCGCGTGCGGCGGCATTTCGAAACCGCGCAATTCGAGCAGGCCGAGGCGCCCCGTGGGTCCATCGGGCGAGTACAGCTTGTCGATGCAAAATTCAGCGCGATGCGTATTGCCCGTAACGTCGATCAGAATGTTGCGCAACGAGCGGTCGATCATCCACGCGGGCAGATTCGCACTGTCGCGTCCGCCGAGCAGATCGATCTGCCGCTGCAATTCGCGCAACGCCACTTCGAGTTCATAGACCTGATCGTTGCGCGCTTCGTCGATGCGCGGCGCCTGGCTCGTCGGGCCAATAAAAAGCCCTGAAAACAGGTACGAAAGCGACGGATGGTTATGCCAGTACGCGATCAGACTCGCGAGCAGATCAGGACGCCGCAGGAACGGACTGTCGGCGGGCGTCGCGCCGCCGAGCACGAGGTGATTGCCGCCGCCGGTGCCGGTGTGGCGCCCGTCGGTCATGAACTTCTCGCTGCTCAGATAGCTCTGCGCCGCCGACTGATAGAGATACTCGGTGTGATCGACCAGTTGATCCCAGTCCGCTGCCGGATGAATGTTCACCTCGATCACGCCGGGGTCGGGCGTGACCTGCAACATCTTCAGGCGAGCATCGCGCGGTGGCGGATAGCCTTCGAGCACGACCTGCATGCGCAATTCGGAAGCCGTTGCTTCGACGGCGGCCAGCAGATCGAGGTAGTCGTCCAGTTCGGTGAGCGGCGGCATGAACACGTGCAGGAGCGAGCGGCCGCTGCCGAGCCCAGCGGCTTCCGCTTTGGGACCGGCCGCGCGCTTCGGATCACGCGCCTCGACGCAAATCGCGGTGCGAAGCGTTTCCTTCGACGACTCGCCGCGCGCAGGGGCAACAGACGCACCGGTATCGCCACGCTGAGGCGCATACGCGAGGACGGCACTGCCGGGCATGCCGCTCAACAGATCGCCCGCCGACGACGACAACGCCGCAGCGCGCCGCGCGTCGGCACCCGTCATTTCGTGCCGCTCGCCGTCGTACTGCATGCGCAACTGCGCGGCCGAACGCAACGGCACCGCCGGCGCGAACGGATCGTGTGCGTGCTGATACGGATAGTCGGTCTTCGACACCCACGGCAGCGAATCGAGCGGCAGGCGATAACCCATCGGCGAATCGCCCGGAATCAGATACATGCGTTCGTCGCGAAAGAACCAGCGGCCGCTGACCCACTTCGGCGCCTCGTGCGGCACATCGCGCTCGCGCGCAAGCGGCAGCACATAGCCGGTCGCGCCGCCGAGTCCCGCGTCGAACACGCGGCGCAAACGCACGCGCTCGAGTTCGTCGTCGAGTCGTGCATCGAGTGGATCGACGTTGACGGGCAGACGCCGCTCGCGCCACAGGTAGTACCAGACGTCTTCGAAGCCGGGCAGGATGCAGTCTTCGTCCAGCGACAGCTTCGTGGCGAGGTGCGTGAGAAAGCGTTGCGCGTCGGCGGCCGTGTAGGTGCCGGGTTCGCGTTCGTCGGCGAACAGCTCGGGGTTCTGCCAGCACGGCTCGCCGTCGGCACGCCAGTACAACGACATGGCCCAGCGCGGCAACTGCTCGCCCGGATACCATTTGCCCTGGCCGATATGCAGGAAGCCGTTCGCGCCGTAGCGTGAGCGCAGCTTGTCCATCAGCGCGACGGCGTAGCCGCGTTTGGTCGGGCCGAGCGCATCCGTGTTCCATTCGGCGGCGTCGCGGTCGCGCACCGACACGAACGTCGGCTCGCCGCCCATCGTGAGGCGCACATCCATGTCCACGAGTCGACGGTCGACGTGCGCGCCCATGGCGAGGACGTCGCTCCAGACTTCGTCGCTATAGGGTTTTGTCACGCGCGGCGTTTCGAGCACGCGGCTGATCGACATGGTGTGACTGAACTCGACCTCGGATTCGTCCACCGCGCCCGAAATCGGCGCGGCGCTGCCGGGTTCCGGTGTGCAGGCGACCGGAATGTGGCCTTCGCCCGCAAGCAGGCCCGAAGTCGGGTCGAGCCCGATCCAGCCGGCGCCTGGCAGATAGACCTCGCACCATGCGTGCAGGTCGGTGAAGTCGACTTCAGTGCCGCTCGGGCCGTCGATCGATTTGATATCGGGCGCAAGCTGCAGCAGATAGCCCGACACGAAGCGCGCCGCAAGGCCCAACTGGCGCAATGTCTCGACTAGCAGCCAGCCCGAATCGCGGCACGATCCGGCGGCGCTCACGAGCGTTTCCTCGGGCGTCTGGACGCCGGGCTCCATCCGGATCAGGTAGCGGATTTCGCGTTGCAGCCGTTGATTCAACGCGACGAGGAAGTCCGCGGTCGCGGTCGGCGCGCGGTCGATACTTTCGACGAACTCAGCGAAGCGCGGCGTCATGGGGCGCTTCACGCGATACGGCGCGAGTTCGAGAGCGAGGTCAGGCGAATAGTCGAACGGAAATTTTTCGGCCGACGGCTCGAGAAAGAAATCGAACGGATTGTAGACGGCCATTTCGGCGACCAGATCGACAGTCACCTTGAACTCACGCGTCTTTTCCGGGAAAACGAGCCGCGCCTGATAGTTGGCGAACGCGTCCTGCTGCCAGTTGATGAAGTGCTGAGCCGGCTCGACCCGCATCGAATAAGAAAGGATCGGAGTCCGGCAATGCGGCGCAGGCTTCAGACGCACGACCTGGGGCGACAGCGCAACCAGCCTGTCGTAACGGTAATGTGTGACGTGGTTCAACGCGACGCGTATGGACACACCGGACTCCTGGTCTATGGTTGGCAGCCCGCCAAAAGCAAGCTTTATGCCGTTCGTCTGAAAGCCGCATGCGGCCACGGTACTGCTGTTGGCAGCGCCGTGCACCAAATAGAGGCGGCGCCGATGCACGATCATGCCCATACTGTGCGTTAAAGCGGTGACGTCTGGCAAATGCGGCATGAACATTGCGCGACCTCCACGCTCCTTACCGTCACTCACCGCTCAGGCTTCGTCCATGAAAACGTTCCACTGCAATCGCTGCTCGCACCTCGTGTTCTTCGAGAACGTCCTGTGCGAGCGCTGCGAGGCGCTACTCGGCTATGTGCCGGAACTGCGTGAGATCAGCGCTTTCGAAGACGCGGGCGAAGGGCGCTGGCGCAGCCTGCACCCGGAAGCGGGCGGCGCGCTTTACCGGCAATGCCATAACTACTCCGTTGAAAACGTCTGTAACTGGATGATCCCCGCCGATTCGGAGGACACGTTATGCCAGTCATGCCAGTTGACACACACCATTCCCAATCTCGGCGAGCCCGATAACCGGCTCTACTGGTATCGGCTGGAAGTGGCGAAACGCCGGCTGCTGTACACGCTGGCCGAATTTGGCCTCGATATCGAATCGCGCCAGGAAGATCCCGAGCACGGTCTCGCGTTCGAATTTCTGGAGGACGGCGGCGACGGTTCACGTGTGATGACCGGGCATGACAACGGACTCATCACGCTGAATATCGCCGAGGCCGACGACGCCCACCGCGAAAAAGTGCGCACCGCGATGGGCGAGCCGTACCGCACGCTGCTCGGCCACTTCCGCCACGAAATCGGCCACTACTACTTCAGTCAGCTGGTGGAGAACAACCCGCGTTGGCTCGAACCGTTCCGCAAGCTTTTTGGCGACGAGCGCGCCGATTATGGCGAAGCACTCGACGCGTACTATCGCGACGGCGCGCCGGCCGACTGGCAGGCGTCGTACATCAGCGCGTATGCGACGATGCATCCGTGGGAAGACTGGGCGGAAACGTGGGCGCACTACATGTTGATCGTCGACGTGCTGGACACATCGACCTCGTACGGCGTCGCGCTGTTACCTGACGATCCCAGCGAACCGACGCTGACCGACCGCACGCCGGTTGAAGACGCAAGCTTCGATAATCTGATGAAGCGCTGGTATCCGCTCACCTACGCATTGAACAGCCTGAACCGCAGCCTCGGCATGGCGGACGGTTATCCGTTCACTTTGGCCGTGCCCGTAGTGGACAAACTGCGCTTCGTGCATCGCGTGATTGCGGACGCGGGGAATAAATCGTCGACTTCGCAAAGCTCGAAAAGTCCGGCGAAGGAAGCGGCGTCGAAGCAGGCAACGTAGAAGCGTGCGCTGACGCACATTGCGCCGCATTCGGGGCGGCCTCAATACAAGAAAAAGCCGCGAACGGCTCGACGGAATCCGACGGCCATTCGCGGCATTGGCTCTCTGCAACGTCAGTCGCAGAGAAGCGATTCAGCACTCTTACGCGCTTACTTCTTCGGCTGTTGCTGTTGCAGAAGCGAGCGCAATTCCTGCACGTTTTCTTCCACGCGCTTGGCGATCACCGCATACGACTCGGCTTGCGTCTGATACGCCGCCTGTGCGAGCTGCTGCATATCCGCGAGCGACTTGTGCAAGCTTTGCTGGATCAACTCAGCCGTCTTCGCCGAAGGTGTTGAACCGCTCGCCGCCAGCTGCCCCGTTAGCGACTGCAACTCGGTGAGCGTCGTGCGCAGCATCTCGGCCTGTTTCTGCGCGAGCGACTGCATGCCCTGGAATGCTGTCTGATTCGCCTGAACCAGTGCTTCGACGTCCTTGCGCCGTGCTTCCATGATGGCGGGCACGTCGAACCCGGGCAGCTTGAACTGCTCCAGCATTTTGGTGAAATCGCCAAACGGATTGGCGGTATCAGGTCGGTCCATGCGAAATCCTCCTTTACGGTTGAACAATCGCCACCGGCGCCTCGCCGCAAGGTTCACGCGATGCAGGCGCCCGCGGTATCCGGTGCGCCGCGCCCCGCCACAGCGTTGCGCGGTTGTGGGGTCGGACGGCACATTGCGTCAATCATGCGCCATCCCACGCTATTGCGCCAGCGCATGCGCCATTCCCGCACGCCGCGCGACGCGAATCGCTCGCCTCGCGAAAGGCATGGGCGCAAGACTTCGTAAGCGTGGAGAAGCCAGTGTGTAACCCGGCACAACCGCGTCTGGTCTATCGTTAGGATGAGTCGGCGCACTGTCGCGCCGGCGCTCTGTCGATAGGAGCGACCTCATGAAAAAACAGATTTTTGGCGCGGCGGTGGTCGCCGTGCTGACCGTGGCCGCAATGGCCGCCTATGCGGAAGACAGCCTGCCGGTGCCGCCTACCTTTCATCATGGCGGAACGCCACATACTGAGGGCGCGCGAGAACCGCATGACGCTATGGGTCCGATGGGCCCGATGGGCCCGACGGGTCCGATGCCTCCCATCGGCCCCGGTTTCGCCGTGATCAACGACCTCGAACAGTTGCGCCGACTGTACGCGCTGAGCGGACGCCCGGGCGACATCGTCGCCGTGTATCACGACGTGCTCAACAGGACGCAGGACCCGATGCTGCGTCACTACGTGTACGACTCGCTCGCCCGGGAACAGTTGAAGCCCGCCAATCCCGACCAGGCGATCGCCACGTTGCGCACAAGCCTGTCGGAAGACCTCGCCGCAGCCAGCAAGCCGCCGCGCATGCCGTTTGACAACGCGCCGCAGACGAAGCCGCAGTAACACTCGCAGCAACGTGACTCCCACTGGAAGCGCTGCCGCGAACAGGCCCTCGCCGACGTTCGTCGCGCAGCGTTAGTTCTCGCACATTGCCGCTCACTGGCCGCTTTTTCGTCTTCCGTCAGGTGATTACGATAAAGGCTGTCTAAACGCCCGTGCGAGTGAAGCATGCGTTATCCAGTCGATGTGGCCGTTGCCGCCGCTTTGCTTGTGTTCGTGCTCTGCTGCATCGTGACGCTTGCGTTGAACTGAACCCTTCTGCACGTTGCGCCGACCATGTCCGCGCGACGCTTCTCAGCTGTCCGCGGCGCATTGCTCCCACGCAAAAACGCCCGCCTGGCGCGTGACATTGCGCGAAATAATTGTTCGATGGAGTTGGACAAGCGCCTCCCCCATACTTCGTTTCGCTGCCGGTGCGTACGACACAGAACGCAAGCGATCAAGAGTGCTTTACGTGCGATACCTGTCGCCGATGATCACGATCCCCCGGTTGCCGGTCATCGGAAGATAGGTTCGAACACTACGGCACCGCGTGCCGACAACGAGACAACCATGCTCAATTCAATCAAGCTCATCAAGAAGAACACTGCCCGTGTTGCCTGCATCGCACTTGTCAGCGTCAGCGCGTTGCTGACGGGCTGCGCGGGCGGCAGCGTCACCAATACGAGCGCAGCGACCGCGCAGCCGACCGTGCGTCCGGACAACATCTACGTCTACACGTTCGATACGCAAGCCGACCAGGTGAAGCTCGACGGCGGCATGCTGCAGAAATTGAAGACGCATATTGGCGGTTCATCGGCAGCGCAGGAGCAATCCAACGACGCAACCGAAGTTCGCGAGCAGGTCGCCAACGAAATCGTGCACCAGTTGCAGTCGATGGGCCTGCGCGCGATCCGCTCCGACATACCCGCGCCCGCCGATCAGAACGTGCTGATGGTGCAAGGCAGCTTCGATAAGATCGACGCGGGAAACCGCCGCCGTCGGACACTGATCGGTCTCGGGGCCGGCAAGAGCGAGGTGAGCAGCTCGGTGCAGATCTTCTATAAGCCCGCAGGCGGCGCGCCGCGGCTCGTGCAAACCTTCGACGCAAGCGCCGACAGCGGCAAGACGCCGGGCATGGCCGAGACGGCCGGCGTGGGCGCGGCGGCGGGAGGTATCGTGACGTCGGCGGCCGTGGGCGGCGGTTTGCACGCGGTCTCCGAAACGAAGCGCGCTGGCGTGTCCGCCGACGCAACGCGGCTGGCCGATGCGGTGGCGAAGCAGATCGCGCAGATCGGCGTGAGCGGCGGCTGGCTCTCGAGCAGCCACGTCAAAGGCTGACGAAGGCAGTGCGGCTCGGGCGTCAACCGGGCCGCACGAACTGCATGGACAGCGCTCTCGTTTTCCCCGGTCGCGCGCCCTCAAAAACCGCCACGGCCGCCTTCACCAAAGACAATCAGTTTGTCTCTCGCCAGAGAATTCGCATCAGCGCAAGCAAAGCGGTCGGCGCGGTGCCCTTCCGGCAGTAGCCGTCGAAATTGTGACGGCCACGCCCGGTTTCCCGCACATGGTCTTCGTCGAGCGAGGTAAACGCGACAATGCCAAGACTCGGCGTGGGCAGATAGGTGCGCAGCGCGCTGGCCGTTTCATAGCCGTCGCGCTCCGGCATCATGATGTCGAGCACCACCACGTCGGGCACCCAATCTTTCACGCAGCGCAGCGCCTCGTTACAACCAATCGCCGCACGCGCTTCTACACCCTCGTACGAAAGATAGGTAGCAAGCGCTTCCGCGGCGCCCGCGTTGTCGTCGACCACGAGGACGCGCGGCACCTCGTGCAATACCCGCACCTGGCGGGCGCTCCATCTCTGGCAGCTACTCGTTGTCTGGGACATGTGTCACGATTTGCAATAAAAAACTATCGCAGCGCAGCAAGTCGCATTCCACGGCGCGCTTGCAGGACGGTCGTCGCGTCGCTCTCCTACGTCGCGCGGGCGGACAGGCAGGGACAGCGTGCCGCACTTGCCTGTCCCGGCCGGCTCCGCAAGCGAACTCCGGTGTGCTAGCCGAATGTAAATGCGTACGCGCTCACCCCCGAATCGAGAAACTGGATCTCGAACGTTCGGTCCTGAACCGGCCCGCTTTGCCGCACGAGCTGATAAAGCCGGTCTTCATTGACAACGCCGACGCCGTTCGCGTCCGTGTCCGCGCCATGCGAAGCGCCCGGCGGTTTCCCGTCGATCGTGACTTTGAACCTCACCGGCTTGCCGTCCGCCATCGGCCCCAGCACAAGATGCAGGTCGCGCGCGTGGAACCGG
>Ga0256893_1000472_pt1 | contig 13760 bp, 10 predicted proteins | sample MC6MC0666MT_FD_190201 | JGI IMG/M metagenome (GOLD analysis project Ga0256893, IMG submission 190201) | Metatranscriptome of enriched soil aggregate microbial communities from Iowa State University, Ames, United States - MC6-MC0666-MT... | ecosystem: Environmental > Terrestrial > Soil >... | reverse complement strand
CCAGAATGCAGGTAGTGCTATATCAGAAACATTTGCTGTAATAGCCCGCCCTGTTGCGACCTTAGCCACAGATCAGTGCCCTGGCAATATCAGCATTAACTGGACTGCGATCGGTGGTGTAAGTAAATATTACCTGTACCGCAAAACCGGACCTGTGATGGCGGTTGTGGACTCTACCGCAGGCACCAGTTATACCTTCAGCGGGTTATCTGTAGACAGTACTTATTGGGTATCTGTTGCAGCCAGCGCAAATGGAGCTAAAGGTATCCGCGCACTGGCCCTGAGCCGTGTACCCAATGATGGTAACTGCAACAATATAACTAACCACGGAGACCTTGCACTGACCCGCATTTTAAGCCCTGTAAGTGCCCGTGCCTTCAGTTCAAATCCTATAGGCAATACGCTTACAGTGCGCGTCCTGAACATGGATAATGCAGTCGCCAATAACTATCAGGTGGGCTACCGTATTAATGGCGGCTCCTGGGTAATCAATAACTTCAGTACCGCTATCACTGCAGGAGGCAATACCATCCTGTCTGTACCGGGATTAAATCTGAGTGCCACAGGCAGCTACACCATTGATGCTTATGTACGTAACCTTGCACTGACCGATCCTGTGACGACAAATGATACCCAAACGGTAGTTGTAAGACATGTACCCAACCCACCGATGAACCTGGCTACAGCTTATAATGAAGGGTTTGAAACGGCTACTCCTGCCGAGAGCACACAGGCTGTTTTTGCGATTCCTAATGCAGACCGCTTTGACTTTGATCTGAGTGGTATAAATGGTCGTATGCGCACATTTGTGGATGGAGATATTACTATTGGCGGCAACAAATCTATAAGCCTTGATAATAAAATAAATCAAAAGGCTGATATTAATGCCAGCAGTGTCAATACACTGTCAGGCACCTTCAACCTTTCTACGTATAATATTAATAATAACGAGATCCGCTTTGATTTTGATTATGTCCTGCATGGCAAACCAAAATTCTACAGTGATAACAAAGTAATGGTCAGGGGCAATGATCTGGCTTCCTGGATCACTATTGCTCCTTTTGACACTAATTATGTAGGGACGGACCGGAATTATGGTTCTTTATCGATCAATGATCTTTTACTGGCCAATGGACAGACTTTCTCTGCCACGACACAGATCATGATCCAGCAGAAAGATACTTCCCTGATCAGCAGCATAGGCTATGGGAATGGTCTGACAATTGATAATTTCAAATTGTACGAGGTTCAGGATGATATCGCGCTGATCAAAGCCAATAATATTATAAAATTCAACTGCGGTTTGAGTAATGCTGTGCCGCTGAGTGTAGATGTAGCCAACCTGGTCAATCACACGATCAATACCATCAGCATCAGCTACCAGGTAGATCAGCAATCTATCGTGACAGAGACCATCGCAAGCATTAATGCAAAAGATACCATCACGCATAACTTTGCGCAGGCTATGAACCTTTCTGCACCGGGCAAGCACCTGGTTAAGGTATGGGTAAGCTACAGCAGCGACAATTACCACATGAATGATACACTGAGCAATATTGAACTGCACAATCAGCCTGTCATCAGCAGCTTCCCTTACCTGGAAGGATTTGAAAATAATGATGGCTATTATTATAGTGAAGGAACGAACAACTCCTGGGCATATGGCACGCCCAACGCCATCGGTATTACTCATGCTGCGAATGGTACGAAAGCCTGGAAAACGAACCTTACCGGCGCTTATAATTCGAATGAAACCTCTTATCTGTATAGTCCCTGCTTTAACCTCAGTGGTCTCAGCAATCCTATGCTCAGCTTCAGCTTCTTCCGTGAGATTGAGGCTCCTAATGGTGCAGAGATCTTTGATCGCGGGTATATGGAGTACTCTACCAACGGTGGACTGAACTGGCAGAAACTGGGTGCCAGCGGTCAAGGGTATAACTGGTATGACAATGCTACGGAAAACATCTGGGCAACTGCAACCAATAACTACTGGACTGTTGCAAGTATACCATTACCGGTAGTCAGCAGTATTACCTTCAGATGGGTATTGAAAAGTGATCCGGGAGCAGAATTCGGAGGCCTGGCTATTGATGACATCCATATCTTTGACCTGCAGAAAGCTATTTTCGACCAGGATAGCTTTACTACAGCACCAGTTGTTACCGTTAATGCGAATACTGCATTTGGTACGCCTACAGAAATATCCGCAAACATTGATCCGATGTCACAATCATTTACCAATGCAACATTCCAGTCTTACAAGCATACAGATTATATAAGCCCTGATGCACAGCAGTATTTCCTGCCAAGGAACTTTGCCTTTGTGACGAACAGCGCCCCTACGGCTCCGGTGTTGATGCAATTATTCGTGAAGGACTCCCTGATGGCTGTAGTACGTAATGCAACAAACTGTACTTCCTGCACTTCTCATCCTAAAGAAGTGTACCAGCTGGGCGTTACGACCTATACAGACAACAATGCAGCAGTACTGAACCATACTTTGGCAGATGATACCAATGGGCTGTTCAGCTACATACCAAGGGACAGTGTATTATGGATTCCTTATGCAAATGGCTACTATGCACAGTTCCGTACTGATAAGGCAGGCGAATACTGGTTTAATGATGGCGGCATTACCCGCAATAATCCCTTGCCTTTGAATACGCTTACCTTCGATGCCGTTAAAAATGATGAGCGTACGGCGAAGATCCGCTGGTCTAATACCGTGGATACAGACGTATTGCACTATAATGTACAGCGGGCCGGTAAAGACGGTGTGTTCAGAACAGTACATACCGAGGCAGCCATTGCTGTCAATGGGCATGAGTATAGTTATATGGACACTCCTGTACTGGATGCGCCATATGCACTATACCGTGTAAGGTATACCAGCTTTGACGGCAGTGTGTTCTATAGTATAGTCAAGAAAGTAACCTGGAGCGGTCTACCGGTAACCTTTGAGGTGTACCCTAACCCGACGCATGATGGTGACATCGTTTTCAAATGGTATAATCCACAGCAATCGGGCTTCAGCTGGGAGTTATATAATGTAATCGGTCAGCGTATCCGCACCGGATGGGTAGACCAGTCTGACTTCAACAGTTCAGAAAAAATATCGTTGAAAAACATGGGAGGAGCATCCGGCATCTATATCATCAAGGTGAGCAGCGGTGACCAGACCCAGGAGTATAAAATCGTATACGATCCAAGATAAACAAATGTATCCCAGTGGGATGTAATATAGTAATGGTTAAAATTGCCCGGCAATAAGTCTTATCTTTGCCCTGCTTTTTTAACCATTGCTTTTTATATGAGTACGTACAATTATGTTTCAGCCGCAGAAGCATTATCACTCATTCAGAGTGGCGACCGTGTCTTTATCCACGGCAGTGCCTGCACCCCAACCTACCTTTTGAACGAATTAGTACACGAAGCGCCCCGCTTGCGCAATGTTGAACTGGTTTCTATTACGCAGCAAGGTAAGTGTATAGAAATATATAAACCGGAATACCGCGAATCATTTCATGTAAACAGTCTTTTTGTATCGGAACCAGTACGCAGTGCTGTAAACGAGGGATATGCCGATTTTGTGCCTGTATTTCTCAGCGACATTCCAGACCTCTTCAACAACCAGATTCTCCCCTTAGATGTAGCCATCGTTCAGGTATCTCCACCCGACCGCCATGGCTATTGTTCTTTAGGCACCTCTATAGACGTAGCCCGCTCAGCGGTAAATACCGCCAAAGCGGTAATCGGCCTCATTAATCCGAAGATGCCACGTACCCATGGCGACGGCCTGATACACCATACCTATTTTAGCAAAATGGTCTTTCACGAGGCACCACTACCAGAAGTGGACTATTCTGCCAAGGTTACTGATATTGACCGTAAGATCGGTGCTTATGTAGCCGGACTGATAGAAGACCGCTCCACTTTACAAATGGGCATCGGTACTATTCCAGATGCGGTACTCAGCTACCTGGGTAACCATAAACACCTGGGTGTACATACCGAAATGCTGAGTGACGGGGTGATTGATCTTTTTGAAAAAGATGTCATTGATAACCGTTACAAAAACCTGCACCCCAACCGTATCGTGACCAGTTTTGCGCTGGGCACCAAAAGACTGTATGACTTCCTGGATGATAATCCGGGCCTGACTTTCCTGGATATAGATTATGTAAATAATCCTACAATCATCGCAAAAAATGACCTGGTAGTGGCAATCAACTCCTGTTTAGAGATCGATCTGACCGGCCAGGTATGTGCTGACAGTATCGGTACATACCAGTACAGTGGTATTGGTGGCCAAATGGATTTCATGCGTGGCGCGGCACTGAGTAAAGGTGGTAAACCGATTATTGCCGTAAACAGCAGGACTAAAAAAGGATTGCCCCGTATTGTGCCTACCCTGAAGCCGGGTGCCGGCGTAGTGACTACCCGCGGGCATATACAGTACGTGGTTACAGAATACGGCATCACCAATCTGTTCGGCAAGAATCTGCGCCAGCGTGCCAAAGCCCTGATCGATCTCGCTCACCCTGATGACCGGGCTATGCTCCATCAACAGGCATATGAGAGATTTAAAGTATTTTTGTAGTTTTTACCCATTAATTACATAGCTCAAAGGCAGTATACAAACAAAACTGTATATTTGTCGCATTATTTTTGATACAAATATGGCCACAAAAAACAAGACCAAAGACATGGAAGCTCAAATCTCGTTTGATGAGATGAAAGGCGAAGTATTAAGAGATTATGAGTTGGCGGTGATGAGCCGTGAAGCGAGTCTTATTGGTAGAAAGGAAGTATTGACCGGGAAAGCCAAATTCGGCATTTTCGGTGATGGTAAAGAATTGGCGCAGATTGCTCTGGCCAAGACATTCCAGCCGGGCGATTACCGCTCTGGCTACTATCGCGACCAGACGTTGATGTTTGCAACCGGTATGTCTGATGTGGAGCAGTTCTTTGCACAATTATACGCCAATCCAAACCCGGAACTGGAACCTTCTTCTGCAGGCCGCATGATGAATGGTCACTATGCAACCCGCTGGCTGGATGAAAACGGTGAGTGGAAAAACCTGATGGCGCAACCTAACTCTACCAGCGATATTTCTCCTACTGCAGGACAAATGGTACGTGCTCTGGGTGTGGCTTTTGCCTCTAAATTATACCGCAACAGTGAAAACCTGAAAGAGGGTTTTGAAAAATTCACCAATAATGGTAATGAAGTCAGCTTCTGTACAATCGGTGATGCCTCTACTTCTGAAGGACATTTCTGGGAGACCCTGAATGCCGCTGCTGTATTAAAAGTACCTCTGGCAATCTGTGTATGGGATGACGGATACGGCATTTCTGTACCACGTAAGTACCAGACAACTAAAAATTCAATATCAGAAGCTACTGCCGGCTTCCAGTATGATGAAAAACTGGAAAGCGGTGTAGAAATATATCGTGTAAAAGGATGGGATTATGCCAGCCTGGTAAAATCTTTTGAAGAAGGTATTGCCCGCGTAAGAGAAAATCATATCCCAGCCCTGTTCCACATCCAGGAAGTAACACAGCCGCAAGGTCACTCTACTTCCGGTTCTCACGAGCGTTACAAATCTAAGGAGCGCCTGGAATGGGAAAAGGAAATGGACTGTGTGCGCAAACTGCGCCAGTTTATCCTGGATAATGCTATCGGAACCGAAGAGGAGCTGATCGCGATTGAAGAGAAAGCGAAAGATGTAGCGCGTACCGCTAAACAATCTGCCTGGAGCAATTTCATTGAACCGATCAGAGCGCAGATTGCACAAAGTGCACAGCTGATCCAGCAGGTAGTAATGGAAGGCCATGCAGAAGGTCAGCAGATCGCAGCCCTTGCACAGGAATTACAAAACATTAAAGAACCGATCCGTAAAGATGTATTCCGTACCGTACAACGTGTACTGAAACTGTCTGGTGGTACAAACAGCCAGGCGGTACGTAACCTGCGTAATTTTTATGATGATCTGGGCAAACAGGCACAGGATACATTCAATTCTCACCTGACCTCTCAGTCTAAATACGCAGTAAGCAATGTACAGGAAGTTGCTGCATCTTATTCTGATAACAGCCCGGTGCTGAACGGATTTGAAGTACTGAACCAATATTTCGATAATTTATTAGCGACTAACCCTGCGGTATTTGCCTTTGGTGAGGATGTAGGTAAGATCGGTGACGTAAACCAGGCTTTTGCCGGTTTGCAGGAAAAATACGGCCAGCTGCGCGTAAGTGATACCGGTATCCGTGAAGCTACTATTGTAGGACAAGGATTAGGTATGGCACTGCGTGGTTTAAGACCAATTGCAGAGATCCAGTACCTGGATTACCTGTTGTATGGCCTGCAGACCTTAAGTGACGATGTGGCTACGCTGCAATACCGTACCAAAGGTGGACAAAAATGCCCGCTGATCATCCGTACCCGCGGACACCGTCTGGAAGGTATCTGGCACAGTGGTTCTCCTATGGGCATGATCATTAATGCCCTGAGAGGTATCAATATTTGTGTGCCTCGTAACATGGTACAGGCTGCCGGTATGTATAATACCTTACTGAAAAGTGATGAGCCTGCAGTATTGATCGAGTGTCTGAACGGCTACCGTCTGAAAGAGCGCAAACCGGACAACCTGAACGAGTTTACTATTCCATTGGGTGTACCTGAAGTGATCCTGCAAGGTGAAGATATTACCATCGTTTCTTACGGTTCTACTCTGAGAGTAATCCAGGAAGCGATTGACCTGTACCTGGCTCCGCAAGGCATCAGCTGTGAAGTTGTGGATGTACGTACTTTACTACCATTTGACACGACACATACCATTGTAAAATCTCTGGAAAAAACCAACCGTATTATCTTCATTGATGAGGATGTACCGGGCGGTGCCAGCGCCTATATGTTCCAGCAGGTAATGGAACTGCAAGGTGGCTACAAATGGCTGGATGTGGCGCCACGCACACTTTCTGCAAAAGCGCACCGCCCTGCTTATGCAACGGACGGCGATTATTTCTCTAAACCGAATGCAGAAGAAATCGCAGCGGCTATCGAAGAGATGATGGCTGAGTAATTTTATTAATCAACTTATTTTATATACCAAAACACAACATGGAAGAGTTAAAGCTTAAATTAAAACAGCAAATCATCGAATCGCTGAACCTGCAGGACATGAAACCTGAAGATATTGACGACAATGCACCTTTATTTGGTGAAGGTCTGGGTCTGGACAGCATTGACTCTCTGGAACTGATCGTATTGCTGGAAAGAAACTACGGCATTAAACTGGAAGATCCGAAAGAGAGCCGTAATATCCTGAGTTCGGTACAATCTATGGCAGCATATATCCAGTCTAAACAACAAGGATAATTTTCTTTAGGAATAAAAAGCGTTGCGCGGCCCTTCGGGCCGCGCAACGCTTTTTATAGCCTTACCTGCCCCCATCTATTGCAATTCTCTGCATTTCACTATACTTTTATCTCTATCCGTGACCACTCTTCACCTCAAAACAAGAATCATGAAACAACTCTTTACTTTCTTCATCAGCTATCTGCTGCTCTGCCTGCCGGCAAGGGTTCATGCAGCAAAACACATTATCAAATATAAACTTACAGAAGCGCAGTACCAGCAGACATTTGACAGCCTCAGCGGTAAAGGATTCATTCCGATTGATATGGACATTACAACCTTAAAAGGTAAGCCATACTTTGCGATCATCTGGGAAGAAGACGTGCAGCAAACGGCCTGGCAGGCCCGGCACAATCTGACCGAAGCCGCATATAACGAAACCAACACATATCTATCAAAAGAAGGCTATACGATCCAGAACCTCGTACCCTATTATACCGAACAAAAAGAGCTGCGATTCGCGGCGCTATGGTATAAGAAAGAAGGGCAGGCCTTTTTTGCCAGATACAACCTTACCGAAGATGAATACGTGGCGATTATGGATGAGCAGCATGAAAAAGGCATATATCCGTTCCGCATAACGGTCTACGAGCATGAAGGGGTACATAAATTTGCAGTTGTATGGGGAGAGATCGGCAAGGTGGTGAACGGATACCGCAACTTCCTGGAACCGGAGGAATGCAAAGAGGCGATTACCTGGATGTTTAATAATGGTTATTATATAATGGATCTGGCTGCCTATACCAAAGCGGGGAAAACGTATTACTCCGGCTTCTGGCTTAAGCTACCGATGATCAGCCGTACCAAACCCAGACTTTCTCTCGAAGAATTACACAAAACCATTGAAAACTATACCACCCATAACTACACTCCGTACATTATTACCGGATTTACAGAAAATAATGTACTCTACTACGGGGCTACCTGGGATCCCCAAAGATAAAACAGATAAACAACAAAGAAGCGCACCGTTACCGGTGCGCTTCTTTGTTGTTTATTCAATACCCCAAACGTTCTAGGGTAAACGGAATGCAATAGGAATTACGACAGGCAAGGCTTTCACCACGCCATCTTCTTTGCCCGGTGTCCATACCGGCATTTCATTGATCAGCCTTAAAGCCTCTTCATCACAACCCATACCAATGCTGCGTACGATCTTGGCATTTTCTATTTTGCCGGTTTCGCTCACTGTGAAGGATACATATACCACCCCTTCTTTCCGTGATGATTTAGCCTTCTCAGGGTAGCGCAGGTTCGCATCTATATAACGTTGTAATTCCGGTTTACCACCTACAAATTCAGGCTCCGGATCCTGGTCTTTTTTAGCTGCTTTGGACTGTGCATATATTGTCTGTGTAGCCACTACAGCCGGGAGCAGTAATGCACCTATCAGTAATACTTTTTTCAACTTGCTACGATCTAACATAAAATCTTCTGTTTATAATTGTTTAGACTCTGTCACTGTTGTAAAGTTAAAGGAATCTACATTAAATAATCCTTTATCGGTCATCTTTAAAGATGGTATGACGGGAAGCGCCATAAATGACAAGGTCATAAAGGGTGCAGAGAGGGTACTGCCCAGGGCTTTGGCTGCTGCATCCAGTTTTACATATGCAGCTGCTGCAGCATCGGCCTGCATATCGGTAATCAGTCCGGCAATCGGCAAGGGCATGACCTCTGTACCACCCCCACCATCGGTAACGGCGATACCACCCTGTACGGCAATCAGGGCATTCACCACCTCTGCAATGGCCTCATCATGTACCCCAACCACAACGATATTATGGCTATCATGGGCAACAGTAGAGGCAATGGCTCCGGCCTTTAATCCGAAATTGCGGATAAACCCAATAGCGGGTGGTGCAGGTGCATAACGGTTTACCACAGCAATCTTCAGCACATCCTGCACCGTATCGGTACAGATAACGCCATTATGGACGGGTAGATTTGCGGTACCTGCAGTGGTGATCAGCTGGCCATTCAGGGCCTCGATTACCCGCACCGGTTGCTGCGCTTCTTCTGCGGTGGCAACTTCAAAATCTGTGCCCACCACAGGGAGACAATTAAACTGGTTAATGATTTCGGGGACATACACGTTCTCGAAATTAATGCCCCCTTTTACAACCAGGTGACCGTCAATATATGTTTGCAGTACGGTAAAATCGACCAGATCTTCCACAACGATAAAGTCTGCCGGATCTCCTGGACGCAACTGTCCCACTTCTAATTTGTAATGCCTTACAGGGGCAATACAGGCTGCAAACAATACATCATACACATCATATCCTTTGGCCACCGCGCGGGCAACCAGCTGATTGATATGTCCCCTCACCAGTTCATCGGGATGCTTATCATCACTGCAGAACATCAGCTGATCGGGATGTGTGGCAAACAAAGGCACGAGTGCCTCAAAGTTTTTAGCTGCACTACCCTCTCTGATCAGGATTTTCATTCCATGACGTATCTTATACAAAGCCTCTTCCAGCGTAGTGCATTCATGGTCGGTACTGATTCCCGCCCCGGCATAGCGGATCACATCATCTTCCTGCATCTGCGGTGCATGGCCATCAACCGGCTTGCCATAGTATTTTGCCCAGGCGATCTTTTTCATTACCTCTTCATCCTCGTACAATACTCCGGGGAAATTCATCATTTCTGCCAGGTACCTGATCTCCTGCATCGCCAGCAGTTCTTTGATCTGATCCGAATCGATGATAGCACCGGCTGTTTCGAAACCTGTAGCCGGAACACAGGACGGTGCGCCGAAATTAAACTTAAGGGCGGCATTACGGGCATTTTCGATCATATAATGCACCCCTTCCACACCACAAACATTAGCGATCTCATGCGGATCGGATACGGTTGCGACTGTACCATAGACCGTGGCCACTCTGCTGAATGCAGTCGGCGTAAGCATAGAGCTTTCGATATGTATATGGGCATCTACAAAGCCGGGAAGGATGTACTGCGCAGGTGCCTGGGGCACGCGCATGACCTCCTGTATCCTGCCATCCAGTACGATGACCCTGGCCGGGTATGAGGTACGCTGTACAAGATCTACAAACTGTCCGTCTATATAAAATGAAGTGTACATATCTGAAATCTTTCGTATTTTGGTGTTACGTATAAAAATAACTTATTTTTGGACGGCATCCTGCCTGCGGGCAGTTTTTTTTCCTGTTATGAGAGAAGGGCATTTTATCAAAATCAATAAAGAACGCTGGGACAGCTACCTGGATGACACCAATGATCCGGATGAGCTGGCCAAACGCTTTGCATACCTGGTCGATGACCTGGGCTATGCCAAAACCCATTACCCCCACAGCAATACCATTACGTATATCAACAGTATTGCCGCTAAAATCTACTTGTCTATTTATAGGAACAAGAAAGAAAAGGGCAATAAATTCAAACTGTTTTTTACAGAAGAGTTGCCGCTGATTATGTACCGCAACCGCAAAACGCTGTTGTATACATTCCTGTTCTTCCTGGTGTTTATGCTTATGGGCATATTCTCGGGCTGGAGAGATCAGACTTTTGTACGCGCTGTATTGGGAGATGATTATGTGGATATGACCATGGCCAATATCTCCTCCGGCGATCCGTTCAAGGTGTATAAAGACCAGGGCGAGTTCAGTATGTTCCTGCAGATTACCTGGAATAATATCCGCGTCATGTTCATGTTCTTTCTGGCGGGCATTACCTGTTCTGTGGGTACTATATACCTGCTGTTTAAGAACAGTCTTATGCTGGGCGTTTTTGAGCAGATGTTTTTTGCCCATAACCTCGGTTTTAAATCTATCCTGGTAGTATTTACGCACGGAACGCTGGAAATTTCCGGTATGATCATCGAGGCAACGGCCGGTATCATTATGGGCAATGCCATCCTGTTTCCCGGTACTTATACCCGAAAGGAGTCATTTGTGCGGGGAGCCAAAGACGGGATTAAGATTGTTGTATCCCTGATCCCGATCGTCATTATGGCTGGATTTTTCGAAAGCTATATTACCCGGCACACAGAGATGCCTGTGGCCTTAAATTTAATTATACTGGCTGCTTCACTGGCTTTTATCATTTTTTATTTCATCCTTTATCCCATGAAAGTGGCCAGGAGGCTGAATGTTGACCAGATCAGCTTTAAGAAGCTATAAAAAGGGATGGGGCACTGTATACAGTGCCCCATCCCTTTTTATAGATATACCGGAATTATACCCCGATAGTCATCACTCTTGTAGGATCGAGGTTGGCATTACGCATAGCTACATTACGGGCTACTTTCTTCGCGATTTCCGTAAAGGCATTTAAGGATACTGGTTCATCATTCAGTACTGCAGGAAAACCTCTGTCTGCTCCTTCACGGATGCTTTGTACCAATGGCACTTCGCCCAGGAATGGTACTTCAAACTGATCTGCCAGGCTCTTACCGCCGTCTTTACCGAAGATGTAATATTTATTTTCCGGTAATTCTGCCGGTGTGAAATAAGCCATATTCTCCACTACACCCAGGATAGGCACGCTGATATTGGCATTTTTAAACATCATCATAGCTTTCTTGGCATCAGCCATCGCAATGTTCTGCGGAGTGGTTACGATTACCGCACCGGTAATCGGAATGGTCTGTACCAGGGTCAGGTGTATATCGCCCGTGCCCGGTGGCAGATCGATGATCAGGTAATCCAGCTCGCCCCAGTATACATCGGTCACGAATTGCTTCAGTGCTGAAGTAGCCATTGGACCACGCCAGATCACTGCCTGCTTTTCATCAACCAGCAAACCGATAGACATCATTTTCACGCCGAAACGTTCGATAGGCTCAATATATCCTTTACCATCCACATCGCGCATCATAGGACGCTCACCCTGTACACCAAACATTAATGGTGCAGAAGGGCCATATATATCAGCATCCATCAGACCCACTTTAGCGCCTTCTTTAGCCAGTGCAATAGCCAGGTTGGTCGCTACGGTAGACTTACCTACACCACCTTTACCAGAACCTACTGCAATAATATTTTTTACATGAGGTAATACATCACTGCCATCAGCATTACGCGCACCCAGTACACGGGCTGTCATATTAACGGTTACCTCTGCTTCTTTATCAATAAAGATCTTAACCGCATTGACACATGCTTTATGGATCATATCTTTCATCGGACAGGCAGGTGTAGTCAGCTCAACGGTAAACGAAACTTGCTTACCCTCTACTTTTACATCCTTTACCATGTTCAGGGTAACAATATCTTTTCCGAAATCGGGATCATCTACATTGGATAGGGCCTTAAGCACGTCTGCTTCCGTAATCATATATATATTTATTATTTATAAGTTCGCCTGCAAAGTTACATTGTCTGAGTGAGAATGGGTGCAGATTTAACATACTAATGCTAAATAATGTCATAAAACAAATCTATTTATACAGCAACAGCATGTATGATTTAGTGCAATGAAATTTCTTATGTCTATATATACAATAAATATGAGGCAAATACAGTTTAATAATGGTTAAAAGCCCTACAATTAATGATGAATAAACGAGATAAAACAGTATTTTTGCTTTATATGAACCGCAACACGTTTACACTTTTCTCCATACTTTTCCTTTGCTTATGCATGGGTGTATATTCTTTTGCGCAGGACAATAAGGACAAACTGGTGCAGGTAACCGGTGTGGCTAAGATGTCGGACACTTCTGATGTGATCCCATATATGGGTGTATTTGTAAAAAACAAAAGTACCGGGACATTGACTAACGAGAACGGGGTTTTCTCCCTGCTGTGTTATAAGGGTGATACCTTATTATTCAACCGTATAGGTTTCCGCTCCAAAGAAGTTGTTATTCCGGCTAATCTGGATCAGAATTATTTCTCTACCATACAGTATTTCTTCCAGGATACCTTTTACCTGAAAGAGGCTATCGTGCGTCCTTACCTGAATGCTGCAGAGTTTGATTATGCCATGAGGTATAAACAATACGATGGTGATATGTATGATGCGATCAAAGAGAATACCAGCAAAGAAGTGGTGAAAATGATGATGCGTAATATGCCGAACAGTGCGGGTGAAAATGCAGCTTTTATGCAAGGACAGCAGGCTAATAAGGCTACTTATTACGGACAACAGGCTCCTATCGGCTTATTCAATCCATTCAAATGGGCGGAATTTTATAAAGCGATACAAAGGGGTGATTACCGAAGTGATAAATAAATACATTACTATAAATAGAAAGGACGAGGTATTGCCTCGTCCTTTCTATTTATAGTAATGTATTTATTTATCACTTCGGTAATCACCCCTTTGTATCGCTTTATTCAATCCATTCAAATGGGCGGAATTTTAT
>Ga0256893_1000462_pt1 | contig 13936 bp, 10 predicted proteins | sample MC6MC0666MT_FD_190201 | JGI IMG/M metagenome (GOLD analysis project Ga0256893, IMG submission 190201) | Metatranscriptome of enriched soil aggregate microbial communities from Iowa State University, Ames, United States - MC6-MC0666-MT... | ecosystem: Environmental > Terrestrial > Soil >... | reverse complement strand
GTGAAAGTGGACTAAGAGGCTCGTCAATTTTCCTTGCGAACGAAGCGCAGCACCGCATCCACGATCATTGCGCGATGACGCGCGCGCAATCTGGGATGTGACGGATCGCGCCCAAATGCCGTGCCGAACGTATGACGATTGCCGACGCGATGAAAGCACAGTGAGCTGATCAGCAGATGCAGGTCGATCGGGTCGACGTCGCTGCGAAACTTGCCCGCCGCGATGCCGCGCGCAAGCAGGTCTTCGATTGTATGGATGACGGTGACGTTGCGGCCTTTGAAGCTTTTGACCTGCTCGACATACTTTGCGCCGTTGATGTTCTCGATCGTGACGAGGCGCACGAAATCCCGCTGGCGGTCGTGGTAGTCGAACGTGAATTCGACCAGCGCACGCATGCCCTCGACCGGGTCGAGTTCGCTGACATGCAGATCCTGTTCGAGCTCGCGAATGTCGCCGTACACCTTCTCCAGCACTGCCTGGTACAACCCTTCCTTGCTGCCGAAGTAGTAGTACAGCATGCGCTTGGTGGTGTTGGTGCGCTCCGCGATGGCATCGACGCGCGCGCCCGTCAGCCCCATCGCGGAGAACTCCTGGGTCGCGACGTCGAGGATATTGCGCTTCGTCTGCTCGGGATCGTACTTGCGGCGGGCGTCGCTACGTCGGGCGTCTTTGCGCGGCGCGTCGGACGGGATGCCGTTGGTATCGGGCTCGGCGGCCTTGCTTCCCTTTTTCATTGTGTATTCGAGCGGCAGTGACCGCGCATTCTAGCATGGCGAAAATGGCCTCTGGCGCGGGGTTTTTACGCGAAACAGGCGGTATATCGCTGCGGTCTGGCGGCGTTTCGATCATATAAGCGGAAGCCGCCTGCATCGACGTGCCGCTGCCTCGGCACGCCGCACCGGCAACGCATTAAGCTGTGCAGACATAGCCGCGCGTTTGCAGCCCGCGCGATGTGTTTTCAGACGGAGCCGCGCGCCCGCGTGCGGCGCGCGGCGAATACGTCGCGCGTTTGCATCGCGGTGTACGTGAGTTGAGCGGCGGCGAGACCGAGCGCGCCATAAGCAGGCGTGAGGCCAAACGCGGCGAATGCCTCCGGAACCGCACGCTCGCCCGCAATCGCCGCGGCCAGCAGTTCGCCGGACACGGTGGTCGGTGCCATGCCATGTCCGCCGAAGCCGACCGCATGCCAGACGCCGTCCGCGGTGCGACCGATCTGCGGCATCTTGTGACGCGCGTAGCTCATGAGACCGCCCCACGCGTAGTCCACGCGCACGTCGTGCAATTGCGGATACACCTTCAGCAGATCGCGCCGCAGTACTCGGGCGATGACTTCCGGCGCGCGGTCGCGCACCGAGATGCGTCCGCCCCAGAGAATGCGCGTGTCGGGCAGCGGCCGGTAGTAGTCGAACGCGAAACGCGTGTCGTAGACGGCCGCGCGCGTGTCGATCGCATCGTGCAGCCGCGCGCCGAGGGGCTCGGTCGCCATCACGTACGTGGCGATGGGCAGCACCGCGCGCTCCACTTTCGCGTAGACGTTGCGCGCGTACCCGCCGCCCGCCATCACGACGTGCCGCGCGTCGATGGCGCCTTGCGGCGTGCGCAGGACGAAGCCCGCACCGTCGCGCTGCAAATGCACGACGGGCGACTGCTCATGAATCCGCACGCCGGCGCTGACCGCTGCCTGTGCCACGCCAAGCACGTATTTCAGCGGATGAAAGTGAAACGCGTTGCGCTCGAACAGGCCGCCGTGATAACGGCGCGTTTTCAACTGGCGCGCCAGATGTTCGGCTGCCGCCGGTTCCCAGTCGACGCCGAATGATTCGAGCATGAGACGACGCTGAGCTTCTAGCCGCGCAGGTTCGTCGAACCAGTTCGCGAGAATTACGCCGTCGTCGGTGACATCGCAATCTATGCGGTATCGCGCGATGCGGGCCCGCATCAGATCGACCGCGTCGGTGGTAAGCGCATATAGCTCGCGCGCGCGAGACGCGCCGAGCGTTTTCAGCAGGTCGGCACAATCGAGGCTGTAGCCGCCGAACACAAAGCCGCCGTTGCGTCCCGATGCGCCGTAACCGACCTGCCGCGCCTCGAGTACCGCGACGTTCTTCACGCCTCGCTCAACTAGACCTAGCGCCGTCGACAGCCCCGCAAGTCCGCCGCCGACAATGCAAACGTCCGCGCTATGTTGGCCGACGAGCGGCGCATAGGCGGACGGGCGTGTAACAGTGGCTTCGTAGAAACTTTCCATGGCGGCTAGCGTAGCGGCAATCGCATGTCCGCGTCCAGCCGCGCCGCTTCTTCTATGGCGCCGAGATCGCTTCTAGTGAGCCCAGCGCAGCACCAGCGGATCGAGCCGTCGCGCGATTTTGAGCAGTCCCTCACGCGTGGCCGGGTGCATTGCAGGCAATGGATGACGTACCGCGTCGGAGCGAATCACGCCGCCTTCCTTCATCAACGCCTTGCACGATGCGAGGCCGCCTTGGCGGTTCTCGTAGTTGATCAGCGGCAGCCACCGCTGATAGTGAGCGGCTGCAGCTTCGGTGTCGCCTGCAGCATAGGCGTCGACGATCAGCCTAATACCGTCGGCATAGCCGCCGCCCGTCATCGAACCGGTTGCACCTGCATCGAGATCGGCCATCAGCGTGATTGCTTCCTCACCGTCCCACGGTCCCACGATCGCGTCGCCGCCTAACTGAATGAGCTCGCGCAGCTTGTTCGCCGCTTGCGGCACTTCGATCTTGAAGTACGACACGTGTTCGATCTCATTGGCCATACGGGCGAGAAACGGAGCGGACAACGGCGTACCGCTGACCGGGGCGTCCTGAATCATGATCGGGATATCGATCGCGTCGGACACCGTGCGGTAGAACTCTTCAATGCCGCGCTCGCCGATACGAATCGTTGCGCCGTGGTAGGGCGGCATGATCATGACCATTGCGGCGCCCGCTGCTTGCGCGCGGCGGCTACGATCCGCGCATTGGTGCGAACTGAAATGCGTGGTTGTGACGATAACGGGTACGCGGCCCGCCACATGTTCGAGCACGACGTGCATCAGCGTCTCGCGCTCTTCGTCGGAAAGGGCGAACTGTTCCGAGAAGTTCGCGAGAATGCACAAACCGTTCGAGCCCGCGTCGATCATGAAGTCAATGCAGCGCTTCTGGCCTTCCAGGTCGAGCTGGCCGGCGTCGTCGAAAATGGTGGGCGCAACGGGGAACACGCCGCGCATTGCCGCGGGATTAACGGGTCGAGTCATGATATGGGCGCTTTGGAATGTGATGAGGCGGTGGAAGTGTCTCTGTCGGTCGCGATTCGCGCTTCAAGTGCTTCAAGTGCTTTAACTGCGTGAAGTGCGTTAAGCGGTCTCATGGTGCTTATTGCCGCCGACTATACGACTGCGCGGCACGCAGGTATATTGAATTGTTTCCATCTCGTGATCGCTTTTACGACTCACCCGCCGTCTTCATGAAAAATACGTTGAATGTTCTGCTGGGCAAACTGCGCATGAAGCAACTCCAGTTGCTGATCGCGCTCGACGACCAGAAGTCGTTGCATAAAGCGGCAGGCATGATGTCCATGACACAATCGGCCGCAAGCAAAGCGTTGCAGGAACTCGAATCAATGTTCGAAGCGCCGCTTTTCGAGCGCACGAAAAGCGGCATGATCCCGAACCAGCTCGGGCATTGCGTGATCCGCTACGCGCGCCTCGTGGCGACGGATCTCGCCGCGCTGTGTCAGGACGTTGCCGAAATTCGCTCGGGGCACGGCGGGCGCCTTGCGATCGGCGCGATCATGGGCGCGATTCCCGAATGCGTGATTCCGGCCATCAACCAGTTGCATGCGCGGCAGCCGAACCTTTCTATCGAAGTGGTGGAAAACACGAGCGCGCGCATGCTCGCCCAACTCGACGACGGCCGCCTGGATCTCGTGATCGGCCGAGCCGCCGTGGCTGCGGATCCGTCGAAATACCAGTATCGTCCGCTCGCCGACGAGCCGTTGTCCGTCGTGGTCGGGTACGGTCATCCGGCGCTGCCGCGAAAGAATGTGCAGCTGAGCGACCTCGCAGATCACCGCTGGGTGGTGTATCCGTCGCATATGCCGCTGCACGCGCTGCTCGAACGGGAAATGGATCTTGCGGGGCTGGCCATGCCGGATAACCCGATCTCCACTGCATCCACTTTTGTGACCGTCGCGCTGCTGCAAAGCAGTGCGGATCTGGTGTCGTTGTTGCCGACCGCCATTGCTGACATGTTTATTCGGCAAAAAATGCTGCGTCGCGTGCCGGTTGCGCTCAAGTCGCCTTCGCAAACGTTCGGCGTCGTGACGCGTAAAGGCGGCGTGCTGTCGCCGCCTGCGGAGCGCTTCGTGGAATTGCTGCGGCAGCAGATGCGAGTAGAGAAGAACTTGCCGGAAAAAAACCATCAGCCAAAACGCGCGCCCGGGTCGGCGTCTACCCTGGCGCCAAAGCCGGGGCGCAAATTCGCCCATGCAGCTGCGAAGCGAAAACTTGCCTGAGTCAGCGTTTTTTCAGAGCGCGACAAGACGTCGAATATCGCACGGCAATTCGCGCTTTGCTATGTTCTTGCGACGGGTGTTGTAGCGGCGACACTGGGGGTAAATCCGAACCAATTGCGCGTGTGCCCCCGCGCTACACTGCTTTGAGGGCGTCGGATTGAAAAGGCTGGCGCCCATTCGGGGAGAGCAGTCATGAATCGGCCATCGGTTCGATTTCCGCTTCGCGCCACCGGCACCGCTTCGGTGCGCAAGTGGTTCAAATGGGCGCTGGCGGCGGCGTTGTTGTTGGGATTGGCGTGGGTCGTGCGCCTGTGCGAACTTGAAATAGAAACTTCCCGACTGCAGGCTCATTACCTCTCCGAACTCACGCGTGACATCGCCTTCTCTGTAGACGATGGTCCGAGCCATTCGATCCGTTTTCCCGAGGCGGACAAAGGTCCGTACGACACCCGCCTCGGCTACGCATTGCTGCCGTCAATCCAGCAGCGCTTGCTACAGCGCGGCTTCGAAGTCACCGCACAGGCGCGGGAGTCAGAGCGCATGCTTTCGATAGCAGATAGAAGCCTGTTCTTGCCGTACGCCGAGAAGGACCAGGCCGGCTTGCAACTGTTCGACGGCACCGGCGCACCTCTGTTTAGCGCGAGTTTTCCGGGGCGAGTGTACGACAGCTTCGAGGCGATTCCGCCTGTCATCGTCAACTCGCTTCTGTTTATTGAAGACCGTTATCTGCTCGATCCGAATCAACCGAACCGCAATCCGGCCATCGACTGGGGGCGCTTTAGCCGCGCGCTGGCCGATCAGGGCGCACGCGTATTCAACCATCACCAGGCGGCGCCCGGCGGCAGCACGCTCGCCACGCAGATCGAGAAATTCCGTCACTCGGCGGGCGGCCGCACCGCGACGCCGCCGGAGAAGCTGAGGCAGATTGCGTCCGCTTCGGTGCGTGCCTATCTGAACGGTCCGCAGACCATGCCCGCGCGTCGGCAGATCGTCATGCACTATCTGAATTCGGTGCCGCTTGCGGCGCAACCCGGCGTCGGCGAAATCAGCGGAATGGGCGACGGTCTCGCCGCGTGGTACGGACGCGATTTCGCGGATGTGAACCGCATACTGAACGCGCCTGCAACCACAGAGAACCTGCCGCAGCAAGGCGAGGCATTTCGCCAGGTGCTTTCTCTGATGATCGCCCAGCGCGCGCCGTCCTATTTCCTGCATCGCGGTTACCCCGAGCTCGAACGATTGACCGACAGTTATTTGCGGCTGCTCGCGAATGGCGGCGTGATTTCCGCCGCTTTGCGCGACGCGGCGCTTTCTGCCACGGTCGATTTGCACCGCGCGGGCAAACCCGTTCAAAACGCTGGCTCGTTCGTGTCGCGCAAAGCCGTTACGTCGATGCGCTCGAACCTGCTCGCAGCGCTCGGTATTCCGAGCTTTTACGAACTGGACCGGCTCGATTTGCAAGCCACCGGCACGCTCAACAACGCGGTGCAGCAGGCCGTGAGCGAACGGCTTGCTGCTGCCGCCACACGCGACGGCGCGAAGGCCGCGGGCCTTGTCGGCTTCGAAATGCTGCGCGCATCGGACGATCCGTCGAAAATCGCCTACAGCTTCACGCTATTCGAGCGGCGCGAGGGAGCGAATCTCGTGCGCGTGCAAACGGACAGCGTGAACCAGCCGTTCGACATTAATTCGGGTGCACGTTTGAACCTCGGATCCACTGCAAAACTGCGTACCGTAGTGACGTATTTGCAGATCGTGTCCCAGCTGCATGCGCGTTACGCTGCTCGAAGCGCGGCGGAACTCAAAACCATCAAGCCCGATCCGAGCGATCAATTGACACGCTGGGCGCTGGACTATCTCTCGCACACCAAGGATCGCTCGCTTCAATCCATGCTCGACGCGGCCGTGGAGCGCAAGTACTCCGCGAGTCCCGGCGAAACTTTCTACACCGGCGGCGGCGCGCAAACCTTCAACAACTTCGAATCCGACGACAACGGTCGCATTCTTACTGTCCGTCGTGCGTTCCAGCATTCGGTGAATCTGGTGTTCGTGCGGCTGATGCGCGATATCGTCCACTACGAGATGGTGCAAACCACGGGACCGTCGTCGCAATGGCTCGGCGATCCGGCGATCCGCAAAATGTACTTGACGCGTTTCGCCGATCAGGAAAGCCGTGTGTACATGAATCGTTTCTACACGAAGTATCACGGCAAAACGCGAGAGCAGGCATTGGCGCTGTTGCTGCTCGGCGTGCGCAAATCGCCGCCCAAGATCGCCACGGTGTTGCTTAGCGTTGCGCCCGACGAGTCCAACGCATGGTTCAACGAGAAGATGCGCGCCGCGCTGAAAAATACGCCGGCCGCTTCGGTGCTCGACGACGAAGACCTCGCGAACCTTTACGCGAAGTACGCAATCGACCGCTTCAACCTGAACGATCGGGGCTATATCGCGAGTGTGCATCCGCTCGAACTTTGGACGCTCAACTATCTGCGCGAACATCCGAACGCCACGCTCAACGACATTCAGAACGCAAGCAGCGATGTGCGTCTGTCGACGTATTCGTGGCTCTTCAAGACGCGCTATCACGCAACGCAGGATCGCCGCATCAAACGCATGGTCGAGCTGCGCGCGTACGACACAATCGGCAAGTCGTGGCAGGCGCTCGGCTATCCGTTCGCAACGCTTACCCCTTCGTATGCGGCTGCGATCGGTGCATCCGGTGACAGGCCCGCAGCGCTTGCACAACTGATCGGCCTGATCGCAAACGACGGCAACAAGGTTCCGACCGAGAACCTCACGCAACTGGACTTCGCGAAAGACACGCCGTACGAAACGCATTTCCGTCGTGCGTCCGTCGCTCCGCAACAGCAACTTTCGCCTGAAATTGCGGGGATCGTGAAGGGCATGTTGCGCGATGTCGTGACGGGCGGCACGGCACGGCGTCTCGCGCAGGGCATGACATTCCCGGACGGCCGGACCATGGAGGTCTACGGCAAGACCGGTACGGGCGATCAGCGCTTTAACGTATTCGTCAAGGGCGCGCGCCTCATTGAATCGCGCAAGGTGAACCGCAGTGCGACGTTCGTATTCGCCATTGGCGACCGCTTTTACGGGACGCTGACCGCGTGGGTGCACGAACCGTACGCGGCGCACTATGAATTCACGAGTGCGCTTTCGGTGCAACTGCTGAAGTCGATGGCGCCCGCGTTGCAGCCCTTGCTCGAATCTGCGCCTGCAAAGACCGCTTCTATCGCTGTCGAGAAGGTCGTCGCGCACTGAAGCGGCCGCGGTACGTCAACATCAATATGCGGCTTCTGTCGCAGGTTTAAGAAACAGTTCGTGCACCGGCGCGAAGTGCGCGTAGAGCGGCAGAATTGCGCCGCCCATTGCACGCGCGTCGGCACCGATTGCGCCTTCCAATAGTTGCGGGCGCACCATGCCTTCCCATTCGAATCGGTCCAGCACGCGCTCCGTGCGGCGAATGATTTCGCGCACCATCTGCCGGTCCAGTTCGCCGTCGATCACCACCGCTTCGAGGTCCAGCAACGCGGCGGCGCTGGTGAGCGCGTTGGCGATCGCAGGGCACGCGGTATCGAGCCATTCCTCGGTGTGCCGCCACATTTCCGGGGCCAGCGCGCGATGATCGTGCGCGGCGGCTGCCGGTTTCCCCGCGTCGCTCAACAGGCGTTCCAATACGAAACCGGAGGCGGCGTGCAACAGTTGCCGCGCAGGTTTGCGCGCGCCGCCGTCGCGCAGCGGAATAGAGCCGACCGCGCCGGCGTTGTCGTGCGGCCCGCCGTGCAGGCGGCCGTCGATTACCAGGCCGCCGCCAATGAACGTGCCGACGAACAGATACAGGAAGTTGTGAATGCCGCGCCCTTGGCCCATCACGAGTTCTGCAGCGCACGCGGCTGTCGTGTCCTTCGCGAATTCGACCGGCAGCCCCGTCATGGTCGCGATGCGCGAGCGCAAGTCGATCTCGTGCCATGCGTCTAGCGCGTCGGGCGGCGCGCCGAGAAAGTCGCGCCAACCGCCGAGCCACAACGGCGCAGCCACGCCCACGCCGACCACTTTGCCGGCGTTCGCGCCTAGCGCCTGATTCACGCGCGCGAGTTTGCTTTCGAGTGCGGGAAACAGCGTGCGCGGATCAGGATACGGGTACTCGAACACATCGCGACACACCACGCGGCCGGCGAAATCCATCGCCAGTACGTCGAGACTGCGGCGGCCTACCTTGATGCCGATCGTGTACGCGCCGTCCGCGCGCAACGCAATCGGCACCGACGGCTGGCCGATCCTGCCGCGCACTCGAGCCTGCTTTTCCAGCAGACCATCGTCGATCAGACGATCGACGATCATCGACACGGTCTGCATCGAAAGACGCGTGAGACGACCCACGTCTGCCTTCGGCAACGGTCCATGCAGACGGATCGTCTGCAACACGATGCGCTCGTTGAATTGCCGCATGCCGACCTGATTCGAGCCGACCGTGCGTTTGAGGGGCGGGCGCATGCCTGTGGTATCCATGCTCATGAGCCCCTCAGCGATGTGATTGCATCATGCAATCGCCTTGACGTCGGCCTCTTTTGCGCCAGTCATGATCGCAACGGCCTCCGACATATGCACGTCTTTCGTATTGACGAGCGCGGCGCGGCGGCCGAGCCGCTGAATATGGATGCGGTCCGCCACTTCGAATACGTGCGGCATGTTATGGCTGATGAGAATCACCGGCAGCCCGCGGTCGCGCACGCGGCGAATCAGTTCGAGCACCATGTTGCCTTCCTTCACGCCGAGTGCTGCGGTGGGCTCGTCGAGAATCACCACATGCCGCGCGAACGCGGCGCTGCGCGCAACGGCAACGCCTTGACGCTGACCGCCGGAGAGCGTTTCGACCGCCTGACGCATCGAGCGAATGCCGATTTGCAGATCCTTCATATGAGCAGTCGCTTCTTCAAGCATGCGGCGTTTGTCGATCATCTTGAAGATCGAACCGCGCCAGCCGGGCTTGACCAACTCGCGCGCGAGAAACAGATTTTCGGCGATGCTCATGGCCGGCGCGACCGCCAGTTCCTGATACACGGTCTCGATGCCTTGCGCGCGTGCATCCAGCGGACTGCGGAATTTGACGGGCTTGCCGTCGAGCAGAATTTCGCCTTCGTCCGGCACCGTCGCGCCGGAAAGTGCCTTGATCAACGACGATTTCCCGGCGCCGTTGTCGCCGATCACTGCAAGAATCTCGCCGGGCAGGACTTCGAAGTCGCAGCCGTCGAGCGCGGTCACATTGCCATAACGTTTGACGAGGCCACGCGCCTGCAGAACGGGCAACGCGGCGGAAGCGGAAGTAGTTGTCGACATGACGGGCTCCTGTCGGCCTGAGTTAGCCAATGCGCTGACTCAGGCTCCATGCAATAAGGTTGCGATTGAATGCTCAACCGCGGCGATGAGAGAGTTTGTCCGCGGCCACCGCGAGAATCACCAGCATGCCGGTGATCAATACCTGGTAGACCGAAGAAACGCCGATCAGGGTCAGGCCGTTGCGGAACACGCCGACAATCAGCGCGCCGAGCAGCGTCCCGGAAATCGATCCGCGTCCGCCGAAGAGACTCGTGCCGCCGAGCACTACCGCCGTGATGCTATCGAGGTTCTCAGTTTGGCCTGCTTGCGGATCGCCCACGCCGGTGCGCGACACCGACAGCAACGCAGCAACGCCGTAAATGGCACCGGCCAGTGTGTAGACGGTCAGCAGGATCTTCTGCGACGACAAACCCATCAGCCGCGCGGCCTCGGCGTTATTGCCGAGCGCATACAGATGGCGGCCGGGCACCGTGTCGCGCAACACGAACCATGTGGCCAGATACATCAGCAATGTGAGGACGGTGCCGTAGGTGACGTCGGCGGGTCCGAGCTTGAACGTGTTGCCGAAGAACATGATTGCGTCCGGCAGATTCGACACGCTTTCCGCGTTCGAATAGATCTGCGTGAGGGCGAACGCAATGTTCAGCGTGCCGAGCGTGACGATGAACGCCGGCAATTTGATGCGCGTAATGAGTACACCGTTGAGCACGCCGAACAATGTGCTCGCGCCGATTCCGCACAGAATCGCGAGTGCGGGCGGCAGGCCCAGCGTCACCGCGAACTTCGTCATGATGATGGAGCCGAACGCCATCACCATGCCGCAGGAGAGATCGATGCCGCCCGTCAGCACAATCAGCGTCTGGCCGATTGCGATCACCGCAACGACCATCGTCTGTTGAAGGATCAACGAGAGGTTCTGGAACGACAGGAAACGGCTGCTCTGCGAGATGAAGAAACCGCAAGCCAGCACGAGCGCAATGAGCGGCCCGACTTCGGCAAGCGACGGCAGACGGTCTGAGAAATGGCGCGGATGGCCGGCGGGAGCGGAAGGAGTCGACATGATGGATGTCCTCGAAACATGAGCGTGGCGTGCGCCGCGCGGCGAATCATCCGGCGGCCCGGCGAGCGGGCCGCCGTACAGTGCGTGTTACTTGTTGCCCCAGCAGTTGTCGAGGCCGAAGGTCGTGTCCTTACTGTCGATGCCGGACATCGGCTTGTCCGTGATCAGCGTCACGCCCGTGTCCTGGTAGCCCGAAACCTTCTTGCCGGTCTTCGCGTAATCGACGCCTGCCGTTACGCCGAGCGCGGCCATCTTCAGCGGATACTGCTGCGAGGTCGCGGCGATCGAACCGGCCTTGACGTTGCGCACGCCCTCACAGCCGCCGTCGATCGAAACGATCATCACGCTCTTGTCCTTGCCCGCTGCCTTTAGCGCGCGATACGCGCCCGCAGCCGCCGGTTCGTTGATCGTGTAGACCACGTTGATATCCGGCGATTTCTGCAGGCAGTTTTCCATCGCCGTCTGGCCTTTCGCCTGATCGCCGCGGGTGTCCTGGCTGCATACGATCGAAGGGTCGCCTTGCTTTACGCCGAACCCTTCCAGAAAGCCGTTATGCCGCAGCACGCCCACCGAAACGCCGGGCGCGAGATCGAGCGTGGCGATTTTCGCGGGCTTGCCGTTCAACGCCGCCTTCGCGTATTTGCCGATCAGCACGCCGGCTTTGAAGTTGTCGGTCGCGAAGAGGGCGTCGGTGGCGTCTTGCGGGTCCGTCGGCGTGTCGAGCGCGACCACCATCACGCCGGCGGCGCGCGCTTTCTTGATGCTCGGCACGATCGCCTTCGTATCGCTTGGCGTGATCAGAATCGCCTTCGCGCCAGCCGTCATCATGTTTTCGATTGCCGTCACCTGGCTCGCGTTGTCGCCGTCGAATCTGCCGGCTGCGGTAATCAGCTTGGCGCCGTCTTTCGACGCTGCCGCCTCCGCGCCTTGCTTCATCTTCACGAAGAACGGATTGGTGTCGGTCTTGGTGATGAGACCGACGACCGGCTGGTCGGCTGCCTGACTTGCGCTCGCGCACCAGACCGCCGACGCCGCGACGCACATCGAGACGATCTTCCTGGCGACAGGAAGCCTGCGGGAATTCAGATTCATGGGACGCTCCTCCGGTTATTGGCAATGACGTTCTTGGAACTGCTGGCGGTTGCACACGCGAACGCTGCGCGGGCGCAACCTGGAATGCGGCACGTCCGAGCGGTCGAAGTAGGACCGTGGACGCCGCCTAAATCACTTTGGTTGATTTAGTACAGCAGGCGGCGAAGGGCGCGTCAAGGAATCCCGTTGGACGGGGACCGAGCCTGACGCACCTTGGAGAGTCCGAGGAAGCCTTGTGCGGCGGGGGTTTTGGCGAGATGGTGCGGCGCAGCGCCGGGACGGCCGGATTGGGGAAAGTCCTGGCTTCAGTGAAAGCAGGTAGAAAGGTGTTTCGTGCGTTTTGACTGCGTCGAGGAGAGCGCAGGGGACGCCCAAGCGGCTCACCACGACGAGGTTTCTCGCTTCAATTTCGCGTTCAGCGAGAGCGCGGGATACCAGTCGACGCACGCACCACGAGTTTCGGCGGCGACGAAATTCGCATCGGCACATTGGCCTCGCCGGGGCCGGCCTGTCCATACGACGATTCGATGAGTTCGCGCAGCAACGAAACCGCAAGCCCGGCGACTTCGACGGTCGGCACGGCGACAGTGGTCAATGCAGGCCGCGACTCGCGCGCGAGCTGGATGTCGGTGATGCCCATCACGGAAAGATCGGCTGGTACGGCGAGGCCGAGGTCGGCAGCGGCATGCATCGCGCCGAGCGCCGGCAGGTCGTTGGTCGCGAAGATCGCAGTGAGTTGCGGATCGGCCTCGAGCAATTCGCGCGCCGCGCTGTAGCCACCCTGGATCGTATCCGCAGCATGTTTGACGCGGTTTTTGCGGACCCCGGCCGCACGCAGCGCGTCGACGAACCCTTCATAGCGGGCCGCGTGAATACCGGAAGCCTTGCTTCCGACAATTGCGCCTATCCGCCGATGTCCCAAGTCGAGCAGATGCTTTCCGGCAAGCTCGCCGGCCAGACGAAAATCCACCGCAACGCAGGGCAGGCCCGGTGGCTCGTTGGGTCGCTCCCACATGCACAAAACCACGGGAGTGCCGCGCGATTCCGTCACGTGAAGGTCTGCGAACTGCAGGTTCGCGTTGGTCACGAGCACCCCTTCCGAAAGCGTGCCGGCTATCTGGTCGAGGTACGCGCGGCCCGTTAGCGGATCTTCGTTAGTATTGCAAATGATCACGAAATGCCCGCTGGTTCGCGCCGCGCGTTCGACGGCTAACGCAAACTCGGGATAGAACGGATTGGCGATGCTCGACACCATCAAGGCGAGCGTCGGGGCGCGCCCTTCGGCGAGCGCGCGGGCGGCGAGGTGCGGCCGGTAGCCGAGCGCGTCGACGGCTTCGAGAACGCGTTGACGTGTGCTCTCGCCGACGCGCCCGCGATTGCGCAGCACATTCGATACGGTGGCAGGCGTGACGCCGGCATGGCGCGCGACTTCGCTAAGTGTGGGCATGTCTCTTCATTATTTGGGATGGCTGCCCGGCATTTGCATCGGCGGGCAAGGCGCGGCACCATCTGTCGCACAGACAAAACGATAGCGGAGACAGGCAAGGCCCGACGATCGCACGCGATCGATTTTTTAGGCCCTGCTGATTAAGCGCTTAATCTCCGCCGTCGAGCCGATTAAATCACGGAGTCGAGACGATGGCGAGCATTTCGTTAAGAGGCGTGCAGAAAGCGTATGGCGACGGTGCGCCGGTGATTCGCGACGTCGATCTCGAGATCGGCGAGAACGAGTTCTGCGTTTTTCTCGGCCCTTCTGGCTGCGGCAAGTCTACGTTGCTGCGCATGATCGCAGGACTCGAAGATCTCACCGACGGCGACCTGTTCATCGGCGGCAAGGTCATGAACGACGTGCCGGCGGCGCAGCGCGGCGTGGCGATGGTGTTTCAGAGCTACGCGCTCTTTCCGCACATGACCGTG
>Ga0256893_1000461_pt1 | contig 13941 bp, 6 predicted proteins | sample MC6MC0666MT_FD_190201 | JGI IMG/M metagenome (GOLD analysis project Ga0256893, IMG submission 190201) | Metatranscriptome of enriched soil aggregate microbial communities from Iowa State University, Ames, United States - MC6-MC0666-MT... | ecosystem: Environmental > Terrestrial > Soil >... | reverse complement strand
GTTAAAGCAGAAACCACTGACCGTAATGGTAAGCCTGTTGAAGCAGAAGATAGTTTAGAAAAAACAGACCATGACAATGATCCAAACACGCCAGATCAAGGTGGTTTAGACAGAGATGTAGGAACCCTTGATATTAATGAAATTAATGAGGATGGTACTGTAATAGGTCAAACTACTGATGTGCCTATAGGCAGTGATGTTGTTTTGACATTTAAAGACCATAATGGTGATTCAATTATTGATCCATCAACAGGAAACCCTTTAACTGTAACGACAACAGTTAAACCAGATGGTAGTTATGAGGCAAAATTACCTGAAAGTGTGATGGAGCTTAAAGATACAGTTAATGTTCAAGCTGATGCGGTTGATAATAATGGCAAACCTGTCACAGATAATGAAAATGTGAAACAGCCAATTGTGGATGTCACAACCAACGGAGATGATAGTCTTACTGGTACGACAGGTGATGATATTTTAGCTGGCGATACAGGTGGACTAAAAACCAACTTTGAAGCAGGGCATAGCTATAATGTCTCCATTATTTTGGATGTCTCTGGAAGTATGGGACAGAATCTGGATAACAATAATAATGCAGTACCTCCTGCTTTAAGCCGACTGGATATTGCCAAAGCTGGTTTAAAAGCTTTTGTTGAGCAAATGCTTCAACATGAAGGCACGATAATTTTCCGGCTTACAACTTTCAGTGCTGTTGGTAGTACAAAAGGGTACGCTGAGTTTGAAGTGAATCAGTCTAATAAGGATGACATTTTTGATCAGATTGATAATTTGGTTGCAAATGGTGGTACATACCCAGGCGATGCATTTACCGATGCAAATAACTGGTTTACTTCTAAACAAAATGGGTATGAAAATCAGACCTATTATTTAACAGATGGAAACCCAAATGAAAGTCTGACTCAAATGGATAGTAAATTTAAGCCATTAGCGGAGCAAAGCAAAGTCTTTGGTGTTGGTATTAGTAATGCTGTAAATATTGACAACGTTAATCGCTACGATAATACCGATGTCGATGGGAATAAAATACCTGATTGGTCGAAAGACAATCATGGCGATGCACAACAATTTACAGAAGCAGATAAATTGATTGCTTACCTGATTGGTGGTTCTGAGAACTTTATTCCAGCCAATGTCGGAGATGATACTGTTAAAGGCGGTGCAGGAGAGGATATCCTGTTTGGCGATGCAATGAATACTGACTGGATTACAGGTTTAGATCCATTACAATATCCTCAATATTCAGGTTATTCAAAACTGCTTGCACATTTAAAAGCGACAGTGACAGGTGGAGTAGAGCCAACTCAACAGCAAGTCTATGATTTTGTGAAAGACAATTTCCAGAAATTTATCGATGCTGATGCGAATGATCTTGCAACCAAAGGTGGCAATGACACTATTTTTGGTGGCTCTGGTAATGACATTATTATTGCTGGTGCTGGCGATGACCGTATCTATGGTGGTTCAGGTGATGACATTATTTCCACGGGACGTGGTGATGACACTATTGTATATGATGTGCTTCAGGCTGCTGATGCAACAGGCGGTAATGGTACCGATACTTGGGTCGATTATGAAGCTAATGACAAAATTGAGTTTGGTACTGATTTCTTCGAGGGTCTACTTGCAGATAAATCTAATATTTCTGAATACATTAAAGTTGAAGATGTAAATGGTAAAGCAGTATTGAAAGTCGACCGTGATGGTGCTGCTGGAAATGGTGGTACCACCCATGATTGGGCAGACTTGTTAATTATTGAAGGTAAGACCGCATCTGAATTACAAGATTTAATTAATAACCAAATCGTTATTGGCTAAAGACTGAGTAATGGATTGGTTTTAGGCTGATCTTTCACAAGGAGCGTTGTGCTCGATACAACGCTTCTTTTATTCGTTTTAAATTTGAATTTATTTTAAGTTAAGTTTGAACTTCTTATTGAAAACATAGATTTAAATTTGCAATGAAAATGGCTGAAATTAAAGTTCTAATTTAATGCTATGCCATGGCATTTGAAAACTCCCACAGTATGTATTTACCAAGATACTTAAATCATGAATTTTATAAAATCAACGACATGGATCGCGTTATTTCTTCCATTGAGTATACCAGTAACGACTATTTATGCAGAAACATCGCAAGATTATCTAGACTCAGCAAGACAGAACCTATCTCAATTCTTTTCGCCAGAGCCTTCGAATATTAATCGAGTTAGTATTCAAGAACTAAGCAGGTTTTCGTGGAATGATCAGACAACTCCAGATACGTTACCATTTATTAAAGCAAATACCGTTCAACCATCGTTTAATGGTGTAGCAAAAAAAGGACAGCTTGGTGTTATTTCTGATCGTGAATTGACACTCTTTGATGCAATTCATCAAGCACTACAACGTCGACCTGAAATCACTCGAAGTATTGCTGCTATTGCTGGACAGGGAGCAAATATTGAGGCTACGAAAGCACAGTATTTTCCACAAATTTCTGGTGGCATTAGTACTGCCGATTTAACTACAGGTGAAAGAGGTAGACAACTTTACAGTTTATCGACGACACAAGTCCTATATGATTTTGGAAAAATTGAAAGTTCAGTGAATATAGAAGAGGCTAAATTATTACAAGAGCAAGCAAATACATTGGATAGCATTGATAATATTGCATATCAAACAGCAAATGCGATGGTCAATATTAACCGTTATCAGGAAATTGTAAGAATTGCTAATCAACAAATTAAAGGGATTGCACGTATTGCTGAAATTGCAAATTTACGTGCTAATGCAGGTATTAGTAGTCAGGCTGATCCTATTCAGGCACAGTCAAATTTAGAAGCAGCACAGTCGAATTTACTTATACAGGAAACACAACTCAGACAATATCAGCAAAAGTTACAGATGTTACTAGGCTATGAAGTGTCTAATGTGAAGATGCTTATTCCGGATACTGTCATTCGTAATGCTGGTCTCTACAATGATCCTAAATTTACTCAGATCCCTAAAATGATTGCAGCTCAGGTAGCAGTACAAGTCGCTAAATTCCAAAAAGAACAAACAAAACTGAGTACTTATCCAACAATTAATATTAAAGGCAGTTTAAATCAAGCGTTGAATGGAAAAAATCCTAATAATAATGAAGATGATGGTTTTTATAGTTCTGTAATGCTAGAAGCAAATAGTAATTTCTTCCAAGGTGGGGCAAGCCGATCAAAATTCCGTTCTGCGAATTATGCTGAAGAAGCTGCAAAAGCTGCTGTTAACACAGTTTATTTGGACGTTTTGGATCAAATACAACTCATTCGTGTACAGGTCGAGAATAAGCAAAAGCAAATAGATGTTTTAGCATTAAGAAAAGAGACTACAGCACGGACAAAAGAGTTGTATCAGGAACAATATAAATTAGGTACGCGGACAGTGGTTGATTTATTGAACTCTGAACAAGCTATTCATGCTGCCGCACAGGAAATTGAAAACGCGAAATATGATATATATGCAGCCCTAATTCAGTATATTTATGTTACGGGTGGTTCAAGAGCGCTTTACCAACTCAATAATGTTTCTATTCAAGGATTTGAAATTCAGCCATGAGCAAAACTATGAATTATAAGCCATGGCTTCAAGCCGTTTTAGCGATTGCTAAGCATTATCGCATTGAGCCATCTGAAGAGCGTTTAGGTTTGCAACTTGAATGGAATCAGAATCAGTCAATTGATGATATTTTGACTTTGGTTAGTCGTCAGATTGGGATGAATCTAAGAAAAGCTGAATTTAGTGAAGATCTTCTGAATCCTTGGCGTTTACCACTGCTTATTCAAATGGAAGATGGACAAGTCGGCGTATTGAATCAACTGGATGTAAATGGGAATGCCAATATTCAGTTCAGTGGTGATCAGGGGCTAGCGCAAGTACTTACCATTGAGTTATTAAAACAGAATGTAGCCAATGTTTATATTCTGAGGCCTGAGAAATCCATTCCTGATGTGCGTATTGATGAATATATTAAACCTTATGAGCAAAGCTGGTTTTGGTCGATTGTACTCAGGGATTGGAAGCGTTATTTGGATGTGATGTTTGCATCATTAATGGCTAACATACTTGCATTGGCGACTATTTTATTTTCCATGAATGTTTATGACCGAGTTATTCCTGCACAATCTGTTCCGACTTTATGGGTATTGGCTGGTGGTGTACTGATTGCGGCAATCTTTGAGTTTTGTTTACGTGTTGCGCGTATTTATTTATCTGATATTATTGGAAAGCGCGCCGATCTAAAAATCTCAGATAAAGTATTTGGTCACGCTTTAAGAATTAAAAATAAAGAACGATCTAAGTCGACAGGTACATTTATATCTCAAATACGTGAATTGGAAGGTGTGCGTGAATTAGTCACGTCTACGACCATTTCAGCAATTGCAGATTTACCGTTTTTCTTTTTGTTTTTGGTAATTTTCTGGTTGATCGGCGGCAATCTTTTTTGGGTTATGGTCTTGGTTGTGCCTTTAATGATTATTCCTGGAATTTTGATTCAAAAACCATTGGCGAAATTAGCGTCTGAAGGAATGCGTGAAGGCGCTATTCGTAATGCAACATTAGTGGAAGCTGTTCAAGGCATAGAAGATATTAAGCTGTTGCGCGCAGAATCCCGATTTCAGAACCAATGGAATCATATGAATGAGGCCGCTGCAGATATTTCGATGCGTCAGCGTAAGTTAGTTGGAATAGTTGGTGCTTGGACACAAAAAGTTCAGGGATTAACATTTGCGATTGTGGTACTTGTTGGGTGTTTTGAGGTAATGAAGGGGGAAATGACCACAGGAGCACTGGTTGCTTGTTCAATTTTATCATCACGAATGCTTGGACCAATTGCACAGATTTCAGGCGTTCTAGGTCGTTTTCAGCAAGCTAAAGTTGCTAAAACGAGTTTGGATGAGCTTATGAAAAAACCTGTTGACCAACCACCAAATTCACATTTAATTCATAGACCTGTGCTGAATGGATTGTATCAATTCTATAATACGGTTTTTAAATATAGTGATGATGCAAAACCTACTCTGATCATTCCTAAACTTGAAATTCAAGCTGGTGAGAAAATTGCAGTTTTAGGTCGTAATGGTGCAGGGAAATCAACCTTACTACAATTGCTATCTGGAATGCAGGAACCAGTACAAGGAAAAATCAAACTTGATGGGGTAGATTTGGGATTGATTGATCCTGTAGATATACGTCGAGATATGGGTTTACTCAATCAAAATGCACATTTGTTTTTTGGTTCTGTACGGGAAAACTTAACATTAGGTTCGCCTTTGGCGACTGACCAAGACCTTTTAAATGTGCTAAATCTCAGTGGAGCATTGAACTTTGTACTCGAAAAGAAAGAAGGTTTAGATCATCAAATTTTAGAAGGTGGTGTAGGTTTTTCTGGCGGCCAACGTCAAGCTTTACTTTTGGCCCGATTATTACTTCGCCAACCCAATATTTTATTGCTTGATGAGCCTTCAGCTGCGATAGATGATATTTCTGAAAAACAGCTCATTGAAAATCTTAAAGTGTGGTTGGGGCAAAAAACTTTGGTCATTGCAACACATCGCCGAGCAGTATTAGAGTTGGTGGATCGCATCATTGTAATTCATGATGGAAAAATTGTTATGGATGGTCCCAAAGATCAAGTATTAGGTAATACACATTCTAATGTTGTGAGTACAGCATCATGATTATAAAATCTATAAAAAGAAAAGATACTATAAAGGTTCAAGGATTAGAGACCCCATTACCAAGGTCCAGCTTATTTATTTGGATTATTTGTGCAGGCCTTCTGGCTTTACTGGTTTGGGCATGGCTTTTTAAGCTTGAAGAGGTTTCTACTGGAACTGGTAAAGTCATTCCATCTTCTAAAGAGCAGGTTATTCAGTCGCTGGAAGGTGGCATTTTAACTAAGCTTTATATTCATGAGGGTGAAATTATTCAAAAAGACCAAATATTGGCCCAGCTTGATCCAACTCGTTTTGCATCAAATGTTGGTGAATCAGCATCTTTACTACTTGCTTCCCAAGCAACTGCAGCGCGATTGCGCGCAGAAGTAAATGGAAGTGCTTTATTGTTTCCAAGTAAAGTATTAAAAGAGCGTAGTTTAGTTGAAGAAGAAACAGCATTGTATCATTCACGTAGGTCTAATTTGGAAGAGTCCTTAGCAGGATTGAATAAGGCACTTACTTTAGTGGAACAAGAGCTACAAATGACAGAACCTTTGGTAGCGAAAGGTGCAGCAAGTGAAGTAGAAGTTTTAAGGCTTAAACGTCAGGTGACTGATTTGCGCAATCAGATAAGTGACGCGAGAAACCAATATTCAGTAAAAGCTCGTGAAGAACTGGCAAAAGTAAATACAGACATTGAAACCCAATCTCAAGTCGTAAAGGGTAAGTCTGACTCTTTGAGTCGAACATTATTTAAATCACCTGTGCGTGGTATTATCAAAGAAATTGATGTTATGACTATAGGTGGAGTGATTCCTCAGAACGGTAAGTTGATGACGATAGTTCCTCTTGACGAAAAACTCTTAGTTGAGGCCCGTATTTCACCGAGAGATATTGCTTTTATTCACCCTGGGCAAGAAGCACTTGTAAAGATTACAGCTTATGATTATTCTATTTATGGTGGTCTTAAGGGGCAGGTTTCTATCATTTCACCAGATACCTTAAGAGATGAAGTAAAGCATGATCAATTTTATTATCGGGTTTATATTAAGACTGATTCAGATAAATTAATTAATAAACAAGGTTCTCAATTTAATATTACGCCAGGTATGGTTGCAACAGTAGATATTAAAACTGGTGAGAAAACGATTATAGATTATTTGATTAAGCCATTTAATAAAGCACAAGAGGCATTACGTGAGAGGTAGTTAATGTAGGCTTTGTTTCACCAACCTATCCTTGAGGATTGTTCAGAAATATAATTCTCAAATGAATAAGTCTATACCTAAAATCTATAGTACAACGAATTGGTCTTCTTACAATCGTGCCCTGATCAATCTTGAAAATTTAATGATTTAGTTTGATCAGGGCACTCGGTGGCATTCTGATTCACATGGTAAAAAGTCGCAATCAAATTTAATCAGATACAGCCATATAATGCTGCTTAATGATTAAATTCCTGTTTAGATTGACCTTGCATATGGTCACTGGCTTTGTTTGCAGTCTAATTAAATTATCTGATTAAAATTAGGCAGCACAAGATTACTCCCCCTGTCGAAGATAAAAGCATTTTGATATTGTGATTAATTATCATAAAATATTGATGTGCTTCCTTACGCAGTACACTGCTCATATTCGATTCTACTGATTTGAAATTTTTAGGCGAAGGTGAATGTAAAAGTGAGAAACATTTATCCTGAATATCATCGTCAATGGCGCAAACTTCATATTGGTATAGATGCTCAGACCTTACAAATATGGGCAGTTGATTTAACCACAAATAATGTGAGTGATTCACAAGCTCTAGGTGACTTAATTAGTCAGATCCTGATCCTACAAGATGAGTACATAGGTTCAGTATCTAGCGATTGAGCTTATGAAATAAAACACTGTCGACAGATGATTTTGGATAGATATAAGTATGCAGTAACTCCATCCAGAAAAATGCAAAGCCTTAGAAAGATAAAAAGACTCATTCACTTGAGAGAAATGAATTACTTTGAACAACAAAGTATTCAGGTAAGACGATATGGAAAAACTGGTCAGGAAATTAGTATCAACGTTTGGTTGAGACTAAAATGTACTATATTAAATTATTAGGAGGTAAATTATCAGCAAAGATTTTTTAAGTTAGATAAATGAGATACATGTGAGAATTGCAGTTCTGATTAGCAATTCTATTTAATTGGAGCTCTTCACATAAATTTAAATCACGGATTGTTCAGGCAATATGATTTTAAGATGAGTAAGATTGTATTCAAAATTTATCGCACGAAAAATTGTTATAATTACAATTTGATTATTCAGTGTAATCAGTCGGACTAATTTAATCACAATATTTAATTGATTATAGGCTTTTTTGCACAAAAATTTAATACTCACTGAATAGCCATTAAAATTCTAGCCAGACATAACCATCTTTATCGATAGGTTTGTGCAATAGAATTGAATTTAATTATAAATTCCCTCTTATTTTAAAGACTTAATCATCTTGAAAATTTATAAAGCAGCGTCATATTTAAGAGTTTATTCCAATTATCATTATCATCAGCAAGTGAACTGCTTGTTCCACCTACAAATGGGTGATTTTTATTGACTTGGCTATCCATTCATAAAAGAAAAAGATCGCATTAATGCTATCTTTTTCTTTTAAAAAAAATCATTAAGCTATCTATGCTTATTTATTCTTTTTGCTGACTTTTTTATATTCCAGATAAGCTTCTTCAGCAAATTTTCGTAATGAAGTTCCGATTGCTGCATATTGGAATTCATTTAAGTTGGCAAGCGAGGCGCGTGCAGAAGGGTGTTGAACACCAAAACCTGAACCTGGAAGTAGTACTACTCCTGTTTCATCAGCAACTCGGAAAAGTAATTCTGTTGGATTCTTATTTTTCATCACCCAATCAGCAAATGCATCACCATATAGTTTTCGTGAGGTGTTTTCTAAATTGACCAAGGTATAGTAATCAACTGCATTCGGATCTTGCGGAACTTCAACGCCAAGTTGTCTATAAAGCGCAGCATCACGTTCTCGAACCACAGATTTCACTGCTTTTTTATAGCTTTGACGAGAATCCATCATATTAAATAAAGCAAAAAGAACCATTTGTACTTGTTGAGGTGTGGATAATCCAGCCGTGTGATTTAAAGCAACATTACGGCTATCGGCAACAAGGCGATCAATAAACTTAATACTAGATGGATCTGTGGTGAGGGATGAGTAACGTTCTTCGAGTTCTTTCTTGTCTTTTTTAGAAAGCGCTGCAATTTTTTTATCTAAAATATTATGATTACTCAAGGCAATGACCCCAAGTCTCCAGCCAGTTGCACCAAAATATTTAGAGAAAGAATAAACTAGAATGGTATTGTCAGGGCAAATTGCAAACAAGGATTTAAAGTTATCTGCAAATGTGCCATAAACATCATCTGTTAAAATAATCAGATCAGGGCGTTTTTTAACAATATCAGCCAAAATCGCTAAACCTTCATCACTCATTTTAACCGAAGGTGGATTGCTTGGATTTACCAAGAAAAATGCTTTAATCGATGGATCTTCTAACTTACGTAACTCTGATTCTGGGTATTGCCAATCAAGATTGGGATCAGCCTCAATGAGCACTTCTTCGAGCTGATAATCGTTGAGTTTTGGAATTTCGAGATAAGGGGTAAAAATAGGCGAACCTATGGCAATACGATCACCATGTGAAATAATTTTATTTTCTTTTAATGAATTAAAAATATAAGCCATTGCAGCTGTGCCACCTTCCACTGCAAATAAATCGAGTTCCTCTTTAGGCATACCTTGTACGCCCATTTCACGTAAAACGTATTCTTTAATAATCTTTTCGCTGACGCTTAGCATTCGATCTGGGACAGGGTAATTACAACCTAGTATACCTTCGACCATTTCGAGTAAGAATGCATCGGGATCAAGTCCCAATTGGTCACGAACATAAGAAATTGCTTTACCCAGAAAAACAACACCGGGCTTGTCACGATTTTCTAGGATGAAGTGGTCAAAGCGTGATTGCAATCCTTCCGCACGCGGAAATCCACCGAGCCCTTCTGGCATATAGGAAAAAGAAAATTCTGATTCAGTGGCAGAAAATAAACCCAATTGGAAAAAGGCACGGCGTGGAACAGTTGCCAGAAAGTTTGGATTTCCTCGTCCCGCATTGAGCATTATACGGTCGGTATGGCTTTGTGCCAAAGCAATCAATTCATCTTTGAGTTCAAATGGGCTAAGTTTTGCGTATTTTGAATAATCAACGTTCCCCATGGGAAGTCTCCTTAATTATCTTGAAGTGAATGAATTTGAAATTTATAAAATTATTTATGCTAAACCGACAATCAGAGGGCCAAGCAAGGTTAAAAATACATTTGCGAGTGCATAGGTAATTGCAAATGGGACGGTCGGAATTGAGTTTCCTGCTTTGTCGAGTACGCCACCAAAAGCGGGGTTTGCACTGCGTGAGCCAGTTAATGCTCCAGCCATTACGGCGACATTGTTATAACGGAGTACATAACGGGCAAACAGCATCGAAAGAATCAGCGGTACCAGCGTGACCACCACTCCGATCATAAATAGTGACAAGCCACTTTCTTTAATGGTTTGAATGGCCTGTAAACCTGATTGCAAACCGACAGCAGCAACAAAACCAGCAAGACCTAAATCTTTGAGAAGTTGTGAAGCGGCTAAAGGCATATTGCCGTGGACTTGGTTTCGGCTACGTAGCCAACCAAATAACAAACCTGATAATAGTGCACCGCCACCTGCACCAAGCGTTAAAGGAACATCTCCAATACGGATAACGAATAGGCCAATGACTAAACCAACAACTAAACCTACACCATGGAAAATCCAGTCTGTTTTTAAGCTTTCTGGTAAAGCTTTACCTGCCTCTTTGACTAAGCGTTCAAGATCACTTTTAGTTCCATATACGGTGACCACATCGCCTTGACGCAGGACAGTATCATCACTTAAAGCTTGCGCTTCACTATTACGTTTAATTGCAAGCACATAAATGCCATGCTTTAAATAATCTGGGGTATTGGCTTTGATATCTCCAAGGGTACGATTGGCATATTTTGAGTTTCGTAATATGACATCTGTCGTATCCATGATCATTTCCATGCCTTGTGAGGATTGCAACTCAGATCCAATAGACTCGGCAATGGTAACGATACTCGCTCTACGACCAACGACCAGAACAACATCATCTTTCTGTAAGATAATTTCTGGCGTAACATCAATAAATTGATCTCTACGTTTTAATCGTTCAATGGTGACGCTCGGTACTTTTATTTCGAGTTCGGCAATGGTATGTGCTGCTGCTTGTTTGACTTTATAAATACGACCAACTATTTCTGGCATAGCCAATTCTTGACCTGGTGCCAGTTCAAATGCACCTTTTAGTTGCTCAGCTTGCGCTTTCAAAGCATCATCATGAATTTCTCGCCCCATAAATTTTGGCAAGATATTCACACAGACAATAATTGCACCTAGAGAACCAAAGATATAGGTCACGGCATATCCAATCGCAACATTGGCTTGAAGTTTCTGAATTTCTGCAAGTGGTAAGTCTAGGCGAGAAATCGCATCGCCCGCCGTACCAATAATCGCAGACTGGGTCATCCCACCTGCAGCCAAACCTGCTGCTAAGCCTTTATCTAGATTAAAGATTTTTGCCATGACTAAGATTGTAATGAGTCCACATACAGCCATAAAAATAGCCAGCAAAATTTCTTTAATGGATTGTGGCCCAAGCGATTTAAAAAACTGTGGGCCACTTTCAAAACCGACTGCGTAAATAAATAAAGCAAAAAGAATCGCTTTTACACCATTGTCGATTGGTACGCCAATAAGACTTAGAATAACAGCAACAAGTAATGATCCTGCAACACCACCAAATTGAAACTTTCCAAATTGAAACTGACCGATCCAAAACCCTATTGCTAAGGATAAAAATAATAGGATTTCAGGACTATGTTTTAATTCTCCTTGTAGCCATTCAATCATTTTACGGCCCCACCTTTATTATTTAATCTATATTTGATTATGAATTGAGTGTTCATTTTTTACGTTCATTTAAAATACTATACCAATCGAGATCATGTAAAATTTTAATTTTTTGTATACCTTTGTTATTAACTTAAAAAAGCTTTGTTGCATAATTCCATCTAGAATTGTGTCTTTTGTAATATAAGACTCAGATTGATGTGTTATGAAATTACAGTAAACTTCCATTAGGGAGATTCTATAGAGCTAACTTATACAAGCCCTCTGTCATTTGATTTGGTGTTTTAAAATCTAACCCTTTTGGATTCTTTGCTGATTATAAATAACCCTATGTATTTTATAATATCTGCTTTCACTTCTTCTCTTGTTTTATAGTTACAATGGGATTTGTTGCACAAACCTATCAGTAAGATCAGATTTGGAAAAAGTGGTCTAGCTATCATCTACGCAGTTTGGTCGAAACCAAGATGCATTGTATCAAATTATTAGGCGAAAAACTCAGCGCTAGGAATTTTGACAACCAAGTCAACGAGATTTATGCATGTGTTGCAGTCTTAAATAAATTTACAGAATTAGGCCAGCCTCATACCCAAGTTGTCACTTAAATTTGAGTCGCTTAGGGGTATTTTAATTTTTAAATCTTTGTGCAACAAAGCTAGAGCCAATTCAAACGGCTAAAGAAATTGATCAGAAGAGTAAGTTGTGTGGTTTTAATAAGGCAGCTTTAGATCAAACTGCCTTGCAGGGATTTAATAATGTGTAGTTTGATGTAAATGCAAAGGAGGGATTTGATGCGGTAGATGAATTTTATTCAGATTCAAAGTCTGTTAATAGACTGAAAATCAATGAATTTAAACAAAACGTTTTTTTTATTGAGAATATACAGCAAAGTTTACAGGGGAGAAAGGAACTTAAGCAGAATTAAGGGCAGCATAGTCCTCTTTAAAATCAATTTTATTTATATGTAATCATAAGTAAAAATCAATGTAATGATTTATTCTATCCCTTATGGGACAATTGTTCTTCAGGTTCAATAATATGTTTTGTAAAGTATTTAACGTCTTTTACTTTTAAACAATGCTGACAAACTTTTAAAGCTCCGTCTGTACATCGATGAATTTCAATTAAACCATGTAAGCCACATAAGCATTTCAATAATTGGAACACTTTCTACCTCTCTACTGATATTGCTCTACTTTTCTCACATTAAACAATAAATGTAAAAAAACTGCATCTAGGGGAAGATGCAGGAAAAACTTCACAGCTTTTATGTTTATTAATATACATAGTTTTATATAAATGTGCAATATGCACACATATGTGATATATTTAGTATTCTGGGAAAAGAGTGCATTTATAGATAAATTGGTCAAATTATCATCGGTAAATTTTAAATGAGGCTAACATGGTGGCATTAATATGTTCGATTACAATCTTCGGATAAAAAGTTATTAAAAATAGGCTGATAAGATCTCTATATATATGTAATATTTGTAAAAAGTAATAATTATAGGCAGACCGTTTACTTGAGGCGTAACTTTGAAATTGAGCAGTTTAATAACCGTCCAAATTTAAATTTTTGTTCAACAAAGCTAATCAAATATATAACGTTAGAGAGGTTAGATAAAACTAGATTTTAGTCTCAAACATGAGATCACAGTTTTCTATATGAGCCTGTAAGTTATTTTATAAACGAGTTTTTAAGTTAAATAAATATATTTTTGCTTCAGCCTTTTAAGGCTGAAGCTTTGGTTTTATAGTGCTTTCTTAAATACCTGCAGCAAAACTCAGCCAGATCAGCCATTAATGATTTACGTTTTTCGAGATAAGCTTCACGTAAATAACTATCTTCAATCTCATCAGGTAATTTATGAGCAAGGACGTGTTCACAGACCTCACGAGGTAATTAGTTTTATCTGCTGACCAGTTATGGAACGTGAAACTAAAGCCATGGATGGTAATTACTCGGTTTTGTTTAGCATCAAGATAGCCTAGGTGGTCTGCTTGGGAATCAATCCATGGATGGAGTCTAAATTAACGATTCGATAAAAAATGGAAGTTTAGGCTTCCTTTATTTTTTGTAATATTCCAATGGCTTTGTTGCATAAACCTATCTCTAAAGGTTGATTCCACACTATAATTTTCAAATGAATAAGCCTCGCCCTAAAATTTACCGTACTCTTAATTGGTCTTCATACAACCGAGCTCTCATTAATCGTGGAAATATTG
>Ga0256893_1000451_pt1 | contig 14128 bp, 9 predicted proteins | sample MC6MC0666MT_FD_190201 | JGI IMG/M metagenome (GOLD analysis project Ga0256893, IMG submission 190201) | Metatranscriptome of enriched soil aggregate microbial communities from Iowa State University, Ames, United States - MC6-MC0666-MT... | ecosystem: Environmental > Terrestrial > Soil >... | reverse complement strand
GGCGAGGGGTACGTCCTGTACCCCCGCCCAACGGCGACATCCATGTCGCCACACAGTAGGATCACCATCTAGGATTCAAAAATCTAAAAAATGAATTGATAACTAAAATTTTATAAAAATTATTAAAAAACATAAGCTTAATTTATACTCAATGACTTAATAAAAGTCACTGGTATGAATAATTAAGTAGTTTGAATACAACAAAAAGGTCTGCACTTGACAGACCTTTGATTATACTGACTTTAGTGCGTTTATCTTTTAATTAACTATCCATATTTTCAATAATCGCTTGACCGAATTCAGAACAGCGAAGCAAAGTTGCACCTGGCATCAATCGCTCAAAGTCATAGGTGACAGTTTTCGCAGCAATCGCTCCCGATACGCCCTGAATAATCAAATCAGCAGCTTCAATCCACCCCATATCACGAAGCATCATTTCCGCAGAAAGAATAATAGAGCCTGGATTGACTTTATCTTGGCCTGCATATTTTGGTGCTGTACCGTGAGTTGCTTCATATACAGAAATTGCGCCACCAATATTTGCACCCGGTGCAATACCAATACCACCCACTTCAGCTGCCAATGCATCAGAAATATAGTCACCATTTAAATTAAGTGTCGCAATCACAGAGTATTCAGAAGGACGCATTAATATTTGCTGTAGGAATGCATCTGCAATCACATCTTTAATAATGATCTCTTTACCCGTTCTTGGATTTTTAATTTTTACCCACGGGCCACCATCAATCAGCTCTCCACCGAAACGATCAATTGCCAGTTCGTAACCCCATTCTTTGAACGCACCTTCGGTATATTTCATAATGTTGCCTTTATGCACTAAAGTTACACTTGGCTTATCATTATCAATCGCAAACTGAATCGCCTTACGCACCAAACGCTGAGTACCTTCTTTTGATACCGGTTTAATACCAATCCCACAATTATCTTCAAAACGAATCTTAGTTACACCCATTTCTTCTTTTAAAAATTTAATGACTTTTTTCGCTTCAGGAGAATCTGCTTTCCATTCGATACCCGCATAAATATCTTCGGAATTTTCCCGAAAAATCACCATATCGGTCAGTTCAGGGTGTTGAACAGGTGACGGCACTCCTTCAAACCAACGTACAGGGCGTACACAAACATAGAGGTCGAGCTCTTGGCGTAAAGCCACATTCAATGAACGAATACCGCCACCCACAGGTGTGGTTAATGGCCCCTTAATCGAAACAACAAATTCCCGCAGCGCCTCAAAAGTTTCTTCAGGCATATATGTTCCGTAGATTTTATCTGCCTTTTCACCACAGTAAACTTCCATCCATTCGATCGAACGTTTGCCACCATATGCTTTTTGAATTGCTGCATCCACAACAGCTTTCATGGCTGGTGTAATATCAACACCAATACCATCCCCTTCTATAAAAGGAATGATTGGATGATTTGGAACATTCAGTGACAAGTCCGCATTTACAGTAATTTTGCTACCATCAGCAGGCACTACGATCTTCTGATAACCCATTGTTGAGGTTCTCCCTTTTATTATAGTTGGCAAATCCAAAATAATTGCCAAATCGACAATATTTCTAACCATTCTTAACGCATATCAGTCTAGTCTAATTTGTACATTTTTTGAGATTTATACGAGGAATAACAACATTTCTCTACTGAATAAAGCACATTGTTCCATTATTTAATGTCATTTAATTCATCATTTTTTATATAAATCAATATTCTCAATCACCTCGAATATTGAAAAATAAAAGTATTAGCTATGTTTTTCCACACAAAGAAATTTTCCAAGAGTCGGATCTTCTCCATGTTTCACACTGTAAACACAAGTAGTTAATTCTTATTTTTTAAATGATAACCACTCTATCCAACATATCAGCCGCCAAAATAACTACAAAACCACCCAATCGGATCTTTAAAAGTGAGAGCTAATATACCTTTTCACTATAAGCTTTATTTTCAATTTTTTGATTTGATATTCGTTATTTAATTTAAAAATTTATAACATTTTGACAATAGATTAATGACCAAACTGGCCACCTTAAAACCACAATATATTCATATATTTCATTGTATTAAAATACGCACCACAATAGAACACAAACAAAAACCCGTAAATTTATTTTGATTACTGGTATTTTTTGCCATTGCTTTTAATTTAAAAATCAAATTATTAAAAACAACATCATCGACTTAAGATTAATTACAAAAATATTTCACTTTTACTATATGTTTTCACATGAATTTTAATGAAAGAATAAATCGAAATTCATTTTTTGATTCCTTCTGTCTATCCTATAGCCTCCAATCAAATTAACCATCTTTGCAATTATTATTTAGTCTTAAAATCTTTAACATTATTCCTGTTTTTTTAAATCGCAATGAATTTTGAATTAATTACGATTCAACCTAACTCATGGATGTAAATAATGGATCAAACTTACAGTAAAGAAGAGAAACGAGGCCGTATACGCGGTATCGTCGGCGCAGCTTCAGGAAACTTAGTAGAATGGTTTGATTTTTATATTTATGCTGTATTTGCGGCATATTTCACTAAAGCATTAACTGCACCAGATATGGACTCCGGTACTCAAGCCATTTATGTATGGGGTGTCTTTGCAGCCAGCTTTTTTATGCGACCAATTGGTAGCTGGGTTTTCGGACGAATTGCTGATAAACATGGCCGCAAAAAATCAATGGTCATTTCAATCTGTCTTATGGCAGTAAGCTCTTTCTTATTTGCCGCACTCCCAACCTATGAACAAGTTGGGATGGCAGCACCTTTCCTACTTTTACTTGTTCGCCTGCTACAGGGTTTATCTGTAGGTGGTGAATATGGTGCTGTCGCAACCTATATGAGTGAACTTGGCTTAAAGGGTCAACGAGGCTTTTTTGCTTCTTTCCAATATGTCACCTTGTCAGGTGGTCAGTTATTAGCAAGTTTGCTCGGTGTTATTATGCTGGCATTCCTATCAGAGCAGCAATTGCTTGATGGCGGCTGGCGTATTCCTTTTGTCATTGGTGGTATTGCTGCAATTATCTCCCTACTTGCACGTAGTCGTTTGGAAGAAACATTATCTAGCGAAGACAGTGATAAAGAAGAATCAGGAAGCTTAAGTGAACTGTTTAAAAATCACTGGAAAACCTTCTTATTGGTCGTAGGTTATACCTCTGCGGGTTCCCTCACCTTCTATGTGATTACAGTATATTCAAAGACCTACCTCACCAATATGGGTGTGGATAGTAAGACTGTCGGATTCATTATGACAGCTTCACTATTTATCTTTATGCTTGCACAACCGGTGTTTGGTGCTATTTCTGACCGCATTGGTCGTCGTGCTGCAATGCTTGCGTTCAGTGGAACTATGGCAATTTTCATCTATCCAGTTATGGTGATCTGGATGCCACATTTCAGTTACTCACCATTGATGGTTGCACTGCTACTTATTTTCCTGATGATGTTACTCAGCTTCTATACCTCTATCAGTGGATTGGTTAAGGCAGAAATGTTCCCGCCTCATGTTCGTGCATTGGGTGTTGGTTTCTCTTATGCTGTGGGGAATGCAATCTTTGGCGGTTCTGCACCATCTGTAGCACTACAGTTCAAAGCAGCCGGTATTGAAAGCACCTTCTTCTTCTATGTGATTTTCATGTTAGTGATCTGTTTCTTGTGTAGTTTTAAATTACCGAAAGAGCCAGAATATCTAAAACATGACCACTAAATAACATGGTTAAGTCATAAATAGCTTGTGATCACTGATTAAAATTTGAGATCTACACTATTCAAAAAAGCTGTACTATCCAAAGGTGGTACAGCTTTTTTATTATATGGTTTTACTTCAATAGACGCTGTTTTTTCCAGTTGTTTAGCTTAATTTTATGCAATGGTAAATTGCAAAAAGATAAAACCTCCCACCCAACTCTAAAAACCTCGTACCTTAAGATCGCCCATCTAAGAAAAATGTATTTACAACTCAAGCTTGGTAAATAAATAAAGTTGAAGAATACAAAGCGTAATCTGATATAGTAGCGCACATATCGTAGTCTTTATTTTTACCCAACTCTCTTCAAACGGGTAACTTTATCAAACTCAAAAATTTTATTGATATTTATTAGTGGTCTAAAGTGAAAATTGTCATTCTTAATAAACCTTATGACGTCCTCTCCCAGTTTCGTAAAGACGAAGCACATATGACGATGTCAGACTTCGTAGATGACTCGACTTTGCGTTTGGCGGGTCGTCTCGATATGGACTCTGAAGGTTTAGTTTTTTTAACTGATCATGGTGGTTTAAATCAGTACATTACCAATCCTGCCAATAAGAAATTTAAAACTTATGTGGTGCAAGTTGATGGCGATGTGACTGAAGAAGCCCTTGAACAGTTGCGCAAAGGTGTTGAGCTAAAAGATGGTATGACTTTACCTGCTCAAGCGAATAAAATAGAACAGCCTGGATGGTTGTGGGATCGTGATCCACCTGTACGCTTTCGTGCGAACATTCCAACATCTTGGATTGAAATTTCGATTTGCGAAGGCCGTAACCGCCAAGTACGTCGTATGACTTCAGCTGTCGGTTTCCCTACTTTACGTTTAATTCGTACCAAAATTGGTGCAATTGATTTGGTACAAATGGGTTTACAGCCTGGTGAAACCAAAGAAATTGAACCATTGCTTTATCCTGACTTCCAAAATATTCCTGCGGACGAACCTTATCGTTCACGATCTTATGTAAAGAAACCTGGTGGTACAGGTGGAAAACCAATTGTTCGCAAGAATAAAGATGGTTCAACAAAAAAGTCAGGCACTAAACGTATCTGGCAAATGGAAGATGGTGAAAAACCACGTCGTAAGACCAATGGTACCACTCGTCCAAATACCAAAACCCCACGTGGTCGTGGACGTAATGGTCGATAGGATTTAGTTATTCGAAGCCATTAATCGATTGTCGCATATTATAAAAATGCCTAATGAAATTCATTGGGCATTTTTATTTTTATAATTTAAAAAAACTCAAGACCAATTAAAACCAATCTCCCCCCATCATTTAAATTGATTCATACAAAACTTGCAAATAAATTACTTAAACAAAGATTTATTCCCTCAATAAAAAAGCCGATGCTTATGCATCGGCTTTTCTCACCAACAAGATCGTTGGTTTATAGCATTTAAAACTTAAACATTAGCAAGTGTAGCGTTAAGCGTAGCACTTGGACGCATTACAGCTTCAACTTTAGCCGTATCAACTGCATAGTACCCACCGATATCCGCTGGCTTACCTTGAACAGCAGCAAGTTCAGCAAGAATTTTGTCTTCGTTCTCAGCTAATGCTTTTGCAAGTGGTTCAAACTTGGCTTTTAATTCAGCATCGTCATTTTGAGCAGCAAGTGCTTCAGCCCAGAATTTCGCAAGGTAGAAATGGCTACCACGGTTGTCTAGCTCACCCGTACGGCGAGATGGAGACTTATCATTATCTAACAATTGACCTGTTGCTTGATCCAATGTCTTCGCCAACAACTTAGCACGCGCATTGTCTTCTTTAATACCTAACTCTTCTAAAGAAACTGCTAATGCCAAGAATTCACCAAGAGAATCCCAACGCAAGTGGTTTTCTTCTACAAGCTGTTGTACGTGTTTAGGCGCTGAACCACCCGCACCTGTTTCGTACATCCCACCGCCCGCCATTAACGGAACGATAGATAACATTTTCGCAGAAGTACCCAGTTCCATGATTGGGAACAAGTCAGTTAAGTAATCACGTAAAATGTTACCTGTCACTGAAATTGTATCTAAACCACGAGCAACACGTTCAAGCGTATAACGCATTGCACGTACTTGTGACATGATTTGGATATCAAGACCCGCTGTATCATGATCTTTCAAGTATTTTTGTACTTTCTTGATCAATTCATTTTCATGCGGGCGGTATGGGTCAAGCCAGAAGATTGCAGGCATACCTGAGTTACGCGCACGCGTTACTGCAAGTTTTACCCAGTCACGAATCGGTGCGTCTTTCACCTGACACATACGCCAGATATCGCCTTCCTCAACGTTTTGTGACATCAACACTTCACCAGTCTCAAGATCTGTGATGTTTGCAACACCTGCTTCAGTGATCTCAAAAGTTTTGTCATGTGAGCCGTATTCTTCAGCTTTTTGCGCCATCAAACCAACGTTTGGCACAGTACCCATAGTACGTGGGTCAAAATTGCCATTCCACTTACAGAAATTGATCATTTCTTGGTAAATACGTGCGAATGTTGACTCTGGCATAACAGCTTTACAATCATACTGCTTACCATCAGCTCCCCACATCTTACCACCGCCACGAATCATCGCTGGCATAGATGCATCTACAATCACATCATTTGGTGAATGGAAGTTGGTAATACCTTTCGCTGAATCGACCATTGCAAGTGCAGGACGGTGTTCTTGACAAGCATGAAGATCTTCGATGATCTCTTCACGCAATGATGTTGGTAAAGTTGCAATCTTCTCATAAAGACCAGCCATACCGTTATTGACGTTAATACCTAACTCGTCAAATAACTTGGCATGCTTTTCAAATGCTTCTTTATAGTAAATTTTTACACAGTGACCGAATACAATCGGGTGTGAAACTTTCATCATCGTTGCTTTTACATGCAACGAAAATAAAATGCCCGCTTCACGGCAATCATCAAGTTCTTTTTCATAGAAATCGCAAAGCGCTTTTTTGCTCATAAACATTGAGTCGATGATTTCGCCATCAAGTAATGCAACTTTTGGCTTCAGCACAATGCTCTCACCATTTTTGGTGATAAGTTCCATTTTGACGTTACGCGCACGGTCAAGGGTCATTGACTTTTCACCGTGGTAGAAATCACCCTCATCCATATGAGAAACATGTGTTTGTGACCACTGTTTCCATTCGTTCATTGAATGTGGATGTTTCTTGGCATAGTTTTTCACTGCAGCAGGTGCGCGACGGTCAGAGTTACCTTCACGTAACACTGGATTCACCGCTGAACCAAGGCATTTGCTATAACGTACCTTAATTGCTTTTTCTTCTTCAGTTGTTGGATTTTCAGGATAGTCAGGGATTGCATAACCCTTTGACTGAAGTTCCTTAATACATGCGCTCAACTGAGCAACAGATGCACTGATATTTGGGAGTTTGATAATGTTAGTGTCTGGATCTTGAGTAAGACGCCCTAGCTGTGCAAGGTTGTCAGATACTTTCTGTTCATCGCTTAAGTATTCCGCGAATTCTGCAAGAACACGAGCAGCTACAGAAATATCAGTTTTGACAATCTCTACGCCAGCTGGCTTAGTAAAGGTCTCAATGATCGGCAGTAGCGAATAAGTCGCCAACAATGGCGCCTCGTCAGTCAGTGTGTAAATGATTGTTGACTTTCCACCAGCCATATATAGCCCCTTGCTTTAGATTGTGTTTTGAGAACCGAGCTTGTGACCCAGCTCTTACGAACCGACTTGCTTAAATTTAACCCCAAGAGTATCAGCCTTCCTGGTATTACAGTCAACGTAAGATCTGTGATAACGACATTTCGTAAAAAAATGGTACATCACAAATATTGCATTAATAGCAATATTTGCACAAAAATTAATCACCTTCTTGTAAAAATAGCCATTCCGACCAAGAGCAACAACAATCCATACCATCTTCTTCTTTATTGTTTTAAACATTAAAAATTTTATCTTGCTGATTCTTACAAACAGAGCAACCAATTAAAAACCATTGAAAACACATCGACGCGCTTCAGCGACATAAAACAAGCCGAACAGCACAAAAAAAATCAGCTAGATACTGTTTAAATTTTAAATCATTCAAGTCTGTCTAAAAAGTGAATGAGCAAATGAATGGAAAATTTATTTATTCCCCAATACTCTGGTCACGATATGACAATAAATATGCTTTGGTTAACTTATACTCACAAAACAACAATACTTTTACCTTGAATAGTAAGTCAAAAAATCGTTATTAATAAATTACATGTTTAATTTTTCATCACATCATTAATGAAAAAATAAGCTTCAATGATGTATTTCCTATCCCCAAATTAATATTAAAACTGTAGAGGTAATATGTTAATGCTATTACTCATCGCAATACTTATTCAAATCATCTCACTCTGGGCCGTTTTCTTTTTTGCACTTGAACGGACAATCGGTAGTATCACCACGATTGTCATTGCGATTCTGAGTGCAGTGATCAGCCCATGGTCTCTCATCCTTGGTCTCCCGCTTATTCTTATCAGTTTAGTTTTACTGATTGAGCCACTGCGAATGCAAGTTTTGACTAAACCAGCTTATAAAACATTAGCCAATGCAATGCCAAGCATGAGTAGCACTGAACGTGAAGCATTGGATGCGGGTACCAGTTGGTGGGAAAAAGAATTATTTATGGGGGCGCCAGATTGGGAAAAATTTAACAATTACCCCTACCCGACGCTTAGTAATGAAGAGCAATCTTTTTTAGATCATGAGGTTGAACAACTCTGTCAGTTGCTAGATGAATGGGAAATTCATCAAAATAAAGACCTGAACGCAGAGACATGGCAATTTATTAAAGACAATGGCTTTTTTGGACTTATCATCCCTAAAACTTATGGTGGTCGTGAATTTAGCTCTTTTGCACAAAGTCGCATTATGAGCAAAATCGCTTCACGCTCATTAACCACTGCCGTAACCTGTATGGTGCCTAACTCATTAGGGCCGGGTGAGCTTTTACTGAATTATGGTACAGATGAACAAAAAAATCGTTATTTGCCCGGCTTAGCCAAGGGTGAAGAAATTCCTTGTTTTGGACTAACCAGTCCTGAAGCGGGTTCTGATGCTGGAGCGATTCCTGACACTGGGGTAGTTTGTTATGGGGAGTTCGAAGGTCAACAAGTGCTTGGCTTAATTATGAATTTCTCAAAACGCTGGATTACCTTAGCACCCGTTGCAACCGTAGTCGGTCTGGCCTTCAAACTGTATGACCCAGATGGCTTATTGGGAGATAAAACTAAAACTGAGTATGGTATTACATGTGCACTTATACCCGCCTCTCATGCAGGCGTAGAAGTTGGACCTAGGCACCATCCGGGTGGTTCTCCATTTATGAATGGCACAGTTGAAGGTAAGGACGTCTTTATTCCGATTGACTGGATTATTGGGGGCGCAAAAAATGCTGGGAATGGCTGGCGTATGCTGATGGAATGTCTGGCTGTTGGACGCGGTATTTCCCTTCCTGCATTGTCTACAGCCGCAGGTGAAATGACGTATTTATCTGTAGGTGCATTCGCTAAAATTCGTCAACAATTTAAATTATCAGTCGGTAAATTTGAAGGGGTCCAAGAAGTTAGCAGTGACATCGTCAGCCATACCTATATGCTAGAAGCTTTCCGCTATTTAGTCACTTGCGGTTTAAATCAAGGTGGCAAACCCGCTGTTATGACCGCAATGGCAAAATACTACGCCACTGAAACGATGCGAAAAATCGTCAATCATGGTATGGACATCACAGGTGGTCGTGGTATTCAACAAGGTCCGCGTAACTTTCTTGCCAATATGTATCAAGCTATTCCGATCTCGATAACGGTTGAAGGGGCAAATATCTTAAGCCGTTCGTTGATGATCTTTGGTCAAGGTTCAATGCGTTGCCATCCTTATTTATTTGAGGAATTACAATTGTTACAGGCCGCAGATAAAGCTTCTGCCTTAAACGCATTTAACACCATGTTATATCAACATTTAGGCTACACTTTAAACCGTGGAGCTCGTGCATTCACTTATGGATGGTTTGGGGCAAGTAGTCAACGACCTGACTCATCAGATGCTTTTACTCAACCTTATTATAAAATCATCAATCGCTTCAGTACTGATTTTGCCCTAACCGCAGATATGTGTCTTGGACTATTAGCTGGTGATATTAAACGTAAAGAAATGCTCTCAGGGCGATTAGCTGACATTCACTCCAAAATGTTTATTGCGACAGCCATACTCAAATTTTATGAAAATGGTCAAAGATCCACGCAAGAACAGGTACATGCCAAACTTGCATTAGATGAAACGCTTTATGATGCCCAAGAAGCATTTTATGGCTTATTTGATAATTTTCCGATTCAAATTGCATCAAGTCTGGTTAAATTTGTTTGTTTCCCATTTGGTCGACCGATCAAGAAACCGAGTGATCGTCAAAAGAGTGAAGCAGCAGAACTGCTCATGCAAGATAACCCATTCCGAGATTATTTAAAAACGCAGGTTTATTATACTGTTGATCCGAATGATGCTTTTGGCCGAATGGAAGCCACCTTCAATCTACTCTCAACCGTTGAAGACGATTGGAACAGCTTTAAAAAAGCGGAATCTAAAGGTGAATATCAGGGGCTAACATTTGAAGAGCGCATACAGGATGCAGTCACTCGTGGCTTAATCAGCGATGATTTAGCCACAAAATTAACCCAATATAATGCCCTGCGTTATGACAGTATGCTCACAGATATTTTTGATGAAAAATTAGAGCAGGTATTGGTATTAGAAAATCCTCATCTTCACTCAACTTAAATCTATTTGGCAAATGCCATTTAAGAGATAAGACGATATAAAACGTTGACCATAAACAGCGATTCACCATCGCTGTTTTTTAACATAGACATATTGCCAATGGGTTATTTGGTTATTTCGGTATAGTGTTAAAAAATATAACAGCTGAGGAAAAAAGCAATGTCTCAACAAGATTATGAAAATGGCTTAAAAGTCCGTACAGAAGTGATGGGAGAAAGTTTTGTAAAACGCGCTCAAGATAACACTGTTCCTTTTACAAGACCTTTGCAAGACTGGATCAATGAGCATGCATGGGGTTCAACTTGGCAACGTGAGGGTGTTTTACCACGTAAATACCGCTCTTTGATTACCATTGCATTTTTAGTTGCGCAAAAAAGCCCAACCGAACTTAAAGGTCATATTCGTGGCGCATTAAATAATGGCGCGACAGTTGAAGAAATTCAGGAAGTATTATTACACAGCCTACCTTACTGTGGCGCACCAGCGACACAAGAAGCATTTCGTGCTGCACTCGAAGTCATCAATGAATACCAAAAGGTAGATTCATAAACAATTAATGCGATCAAATTCTTCAATATAGGCCATGCTCCAACATGTTGCCTGTATTGCTGAGTTAATTCCAAAACACATTAAAACTATAAAAAAACTCATCTACTTCAAAGCGAACATGGTATCCCAACTGAGTTAACTCAGAAGAAAGCCCCCGAATATCCTCTAAAGCTAGATGTTTAGGTAAAACTGTAAAAACAGCAGTATTGCCCTGCTTGGCATTTTCTTCAATCATTTGAGCTAAACGAAATTTATATAGCTCTATATTTAAGTTAGAATTGGCTGCCAATTGTTTGGCGTCTTCAGCATGAATAAACATGATTAAATTTCCATATTATTGTTTTCCACGATATCACTACAAGATATAAATAAATATCGGAATACGCTGTATGCTTTATGTTCGAAAGCACATGCACAAAAATATACTCACGAAAAAAATTTTATAGCCATAAAAAGCTTATAAAATTCTCACATATATCTTCAGAATTAACTTGTATAAAAGTGTGAACATAAAAATTAAATTAAATCCAGTGCTTTATTTTGGTGGAATTTAATTTTTTGTATTTAAAAAGTAAATGATAATTGTTATTATTTACTTAATTTTTAACCTTTCTTATTTGATTGCCTATGAATAGCCAGACTGAACTCGATGTCCTAAACGCATCTGTTTCAACTCCGACTGTATCAACACGAGCTAAATCCGCACACTCTCTCATACAATATCGCGTCATGATTGCCTACCGTTTTGCTCTGGCAATTCTTGGTGGTTACCTGCTTGCATCCATGTCCGCTATAGTGATTGCAAAAACATTTGCCGATTATCGTGCTGCCGCTGCAATGAGCGCCACACTTCTTGCTTTCTGTATTCACTGTGCCGCATTCATTTGGGTTTTTATGGTCAATAAGACATTAAAAGCCAGCTTAGGCATACTTGTTCCAAGTATCATTTTATTTGTCATTTATAAAATGATGGGGAATTAAGATGCGCGTAGATGCAAAAGTTGAAGGTCCACGCCAATCCATGTCATGGTTACATACATGGGCAAGCTTAATTCTTGGTTGGTTACTTTATGCAATTTTTTTGACAGGAACATTGAGTTTCTTTCAGTCTGAAATAACTGCTTGGATGAAACCTGAAATTCATCAATCTGTTCCAAGTGATTCTCAAGTACAGCAAACGCAGGTTGCTTTAAATTATTTACAAAAAAATTATCCTGATGCAGGTAGTTGGTCAATTCAATTACCCAACTCCAGACAAACCACAACTGAATTAAATATCCGCAAAAAAGGTGAAGATCTACAAGCACGTCGTGGTGGAGAAAGAATCACCCTAGACAGTGCAACTGGACAAGTCATTGAGGCTCGAGATACGCGCGGTGGTGGCTTTCTCTATCGCTTTCACTTTGAATTGTATGGATTTGATCGTATTTGGGCCCGTTGGATCGTCGGTTTGGCTACTATGCTGATGTTTGTGGCAATTATTAGTGGCATTATCACCCATAAAAAAATTTTTAAAGATTTCTTTACTTTCCGTTCAGGTAAAGGGCAACGATCTTGGTTAGATGCACACAATGCCACAGCTGTTTTTGCCCTACCCTTTCACATTATGATTACATTCAGTGGTTTGTTATTGCTGATGTTTATGTTTATGCCTTGGGGAATCAACCAAGTTTATAAAGATCGACAAGAGTTTTTTCAAGAAATGCGCGGAGGCGCAGTTCAGCAAAATAATTCTCGCAATAGAAATGTTGAAAATCGCTCAGTATCTGCAAATACATCCCAAGCTCGAGGCATCACTGAACAACGCTCACGAGGAGAAAGAGGCAAACAACATGAACAAGAAGCAGGATATCCTGCACCACTTACGAGCTTAACACCACTTATTATAGCAGCTCAGGCACAATGGAAAGAAAATCCAATTGCCTCTATTCAAATCCTTGCGCCAAATACATCCAATGCCACCATTGAACTTCGTGCTTTATATGCAAAAAGTGTGGTAGAACGTGGTGTTTACCCAATTTTGAAATTCGATGGTGTAACTGGTAAAGACATCAATGAAACTGTTCAAACAAAGAATGCATCTATCCCGATGGGAATTTACAATGTTGTGACTGTATTGCATGAAGCTCGAGGTCTTGATTTAACCTTCCGCTGGTTATTGTTCTTCTCTGGCGTAATAGGTACCGTAATGATTGCAACTGGACTTATTTTATGGTGTGTCAAACGTGCACCTCAACAACAAAAGCAAGGCTATAAATCATTTGGTTATCGTTTTGTTGAAGTGATGAATATTGCTGCTGTGGTTGGACTACCTATCGCATGTGCAAGTTATTTCTATGCCAATCGTTTCATCCCATTTGAGATAGAAACACGTTTAAATTGGGAAATTCGTGCTTTCTTTATCGCATGGTTAGCTACGTTAATTTATGCAGCGATTCGTCCACACCGTCAGGCTTGGCTTGAGCTTCTAGCTTTTGCTAGTGTTGCTTTTGCACTACTGCCTATTGTCAACTTTACCACGGGTGGTCAAGCATTTTGGAACAGCATTGCCAATGACCAATGGATGATTGCCTCTTTTGATTTAATGACATGGGTACTCGCCATTTTATTTTTCTTGTCATTTTATAAAGTTAAAAAGCACAAAGGACTTCCTGTCAAAAAATCTAGAAATGCACCATCAAATAAGGAGATTTCAGCGTGATTTTCTTCTTACTGGTTTGGTCTTTGTCTAGCTTGGCTTTTATTGCACTTGCCAGTGCAATGTCAAAGCATCAAAAACAGATGTATGGACAGGAGTTAACAGCTCAACAAACACGACTCGCTTCTATTTTAGGTTGGACTTTACTGCTTATTTCACTGATTATTTGCGTAATATCAGGGCCGCTTAGTAGTATGCTCAGTTTTTGGATTGGCATTCTGACATTTTCAGCATTATTTGTGGGTGCCTTATTAACCTATTACAGTTTAAAAGTGAAATTTGTTGCCTGCTTTTGTGCGGGAATGAGCTTTGTCACCAGCGTGATCC
>Ga0256893_1000440_pt1 | contig 14408 bp, 9 predicted proteins | sample MC6MC0666MT_FD_190201 | JGI IMG/M metagenome (GOLD analysis project Ga0256893, IMG submission 190201) | Metatranscriptome of enriched soil aggregate microbial communities from Iowa State University, Ames, United States - MC6-MC0666-MT... | ecosystem: Environmental > Terrestrial > Soil >... | reverse complement strand
TTTTTATACTATAAATAAAATATTCTTATTTATTCTGGTTCAATGCCAGATCCAGTACTTCTTTCATCTGGGTGACATAGTGGAACTTCAGTCCTTTGATAAAGGCTGGTGTGATTTCCTCTACGTCGCTTCTGTTCTGGGCACAGAGAATAATCTCTTTGGCACCGGAACGTTTGGCAGCCAGTATTTTTTCTTTAATGCCACCTACCGGTAATACCTGTCCTCTGAGGGTGATCTCACCGGTCATTGCCAGGCGATTGCTGGTGGCAAAAATACACCCTGGCTTTCTGGGCTACCCGCCCAACTGGTGTAGAATATTACGCTGCCAACGGCAACAGCGTGCAGTTCCTGAGTCCTAAGAGAACACTGTCCAATGGTTGGTCCTATTACGAAATCGAAGTGACGGCAATTTCCGGACAGCCTGTAGGTATTGTATGCTATGGAACCGGAGGGTTGGCTAATGCCCTCATTGACGAAGTTATGTTCTGTCCGACGGCAGCTAGCATGCAAAGTTTGAGTTATGATACCAGGAGCGGACAAATCACCGCTCAAAATAACGGTTCTGGTCAGATACTTTATTTTGAATATGATGGCTTAGGTCGAATGATCAAAACCACAGACGAACAAGGTATCCTGATCAAAACCCAGGAGTATAAATTACAGGACAATTAAAAAAAAGTATATGCATAAATACATTAATATATTAATTATGTCATTTCAACAGGTTTGCTGGGTTCTTCAGCATTCTACGTTACAGCCCAGACTGGAAATAGCAACAAACCCAATATATTGACGGACTGGGCCGTCCGCTACAGACCGTAAATCGCAAAAGGTCGGATATTTCAACAAATAGGATTCCCTCTTAAATTTGTGTTTTTTGTAATTTCAGAATTTTTACATTCTGTCATTATTAATTTTTTAAGAATTCAAAAATCCAATTCGGAACGGTTTTCTATGCTTTATAAATTATGCTTTATATTGTTTCGCCTTTTAATTTCAATGAGTTCTAGTGCAAAAAAAATGACAGAAATAAAATATCAATGCTGAAATTTATTTATCCCTCCCTCAATTACCTATTCATTTAAATGACCATGGAGAAGAGTGATATCTTTGTCAAAAACACAATTCAACAGTTTGGGATCAAGGTATTCTCCTAGTAAAGGTACAGAAGGAGCTGGAATAGTAAAGTTTGTGCCTGATTATGATATAAATAGAAAGAATTCTGGAGTAAAAGACAATTTTCAGAGGAGATAATTGCTTATGAATTTAAACATGAATGATAACATTAATGAACTCAATACGAAGATTTAGCAGAAAGAAGTGGTACTGAAGAAAATCCAGGCCCTAACTGTTAAGAAGTCGATGCAACTTTAGAGAATATTAATAGAAAAGTAGATGGTCGTGAATTCAGAACTAGCCATGGACGAAATCAAAACATTCCTGAATCAAATAAAATCGCTCCAGATGATTATAAACTATAGAAATTTTAGCCGCTTATTTTTCCTTTTAGGGCTTTTATTATTTTCCAAAATATCAAATGGACAAGATAATGGATATTTTGATAATTTAGGAGTTTATAGATTTATTACATACTCAAACATGGTAGATAGCATATTTAGTTATGTTGAGAATACATCAACAAATGGGACTTATGTATGGGTATGAAAATTTCGTGCTCTGCTGATTTTTGGGGGGTAAGTAGGCATTAGCTTTCGTAGAGAAATTACTTTAATTTTTTGAGCAGAAAAAAATAATATTGCAGAAAATGTCAATTGAAAGCTTATTTATAAATACATAACCGCATTATAATTTGTACATCCCATTTCAACTCCTGAAAAAGGAGTATTTAGACGAGCTTTCCCGATCGTCATTTACATTCTTGGTACTGCAATATTTTAGCTGGCCTGGCATTGGCTCCATAAAAGTAGCTATGGTACACTTCTACAAAGAATACCTGTTGGCAGAAATGCATATGATACAGATGCCGCCAGGAAGTTGTATTCAATATTCACTGCCGGACGGTAAACCCTATATTGAATCACTGATGGAAAGTAAGGAACATCTTATTTTTTTAAACGAAATAAGTGAAGCTGGCTGGCAGGCTAAATTGGCCCGGTTATATGATCCCCAAATTAAAAGATCTATAATTGCCCGTCATTTGTTCCCTGTGCTACATAGTATTGAAGTGAGTTTTCAATTGGAGCTTGGACAACTTTCAATAGTATTGAATGATCAACTTACCATCCATAAGGAGCTATTTTATGATTTGGTAATGGGGAATAGCTGAAAGGATGTAGGAAGGTATGATGCATCTTAAACGAAATCAATTGGGCATACAAAACTTGCCCAATCCTGTTTTGTTTTAGTCATAGGTAATCATTTTCCTTATGACAGCTCAATTGTCGGTTTTCTCAGTGCAAAAATATTGAAATTTAAATTATAGCCAACCTAGGCCGGGTTCTATTCCAGGTTATTTGGATTCTTTTCAATTGTACCAAACGCGGTGCCCAGGAAATTTTGCATATTGATTATTGTAACTCCCTTGGTTAACTGTATGGTCTCTGGTAGATTAATACGGTGAAAAACATAATTTTAGTTCGCTTTGTGCCCTCTTAAAGAGTTGCTTGAGTAAATTAAGGTAAATAACCAATATGCTATCACCTCCGTATGTATGATCGTAAAAAAGCAATGAACATCTGCACTTTTCTATTCATTTACTTCAGCTATAATGCTAATATCAATAGATACTTTTGTACCTCCTGTATCAACACAAGGCATCCATTTGACCTTCCCACAAATTTTTTCGATATTACGGCTGATATTTTGCAAGCCATAACCTCCTCCTTTAAATGGAAATGTGTCTGATTGCTTACTTTGCCCTTGTCCAATGCCATTATCAGACACACTAAGGTGGTAATGATTCCCTGAAGCACGGATATATAGCTTCACTTCCGTAGCGCGGGCGTGTTTAACAATATTATGTATCAGCTCTTTAAAAGACAAGTAGATGGGCCTTCTCTGCAAGGCTAATATGATTTTATCTTCATTTTCTATATCCTCTTCCCATTGAAACGCTATCTGTGCCTGCGTCAGAAAATCTTTGGCAAAAAGGATCATATAATTATTCAAGCTACGTATATTATCATCCTGAATATTCAGGTTCCAGATTATATCGTTTACCTGTTGGTGCAGATTGGATGCAGCATGTCTGATGAGGTGCAGATGCTCTTTCTCATCCGGGAATTCTTCTAACATTTCTATGGCGATCAGGGTTGATGTCAGTGTAGTACCGAGATCGTCATGCATTTCCCTGGATATGCGGTTGCGCTCTTCCAGGAGCTGATTTTGGTGTTTATATTCCTGTTCCCGCTGTGCTAATAAGCGTTTCTTCTTCCAGTAAAAATATACATATACACTGGAAATAAGCGTCAGGAATACTATGACGGTCAGTAATATGATGTAGTAACGCTGATTCTTAGCTTCGTATTCTTTAGCTTTAACAAAGTTCTCATTAGCCAGTTCTTTCATCCGGGTATCATAGTTCTGTAGCTGTTTATCGTTCTCATACTTATTTATTTCGTCGAGCAGGTAAGTATGTCGCTCCAGGGCCAGCAGGGCCTTGGTAGGTGTACCTCTGGTTCGTGCTAACAGATAAGCCAGTTCATAATAGTCTTTCAGATTGTCCCTGCTATATTTTCCAGTATCGGTCTGCTGCTGCATTTCTTTAAATACACGAAAAGCGGCCGGGTAGTCTTTTTGCTTTGTATAAGAACTAACAACCTGATAATAAGCTATTTCCTGCTTACTATTCGCTACGGGATGTTCTTTGTAATTCTTTAATGCCCTGAGGCCATAATAGCGGGCACTATCCGGTTTATTCATCGCAGCATAATAATAACTGAGATTGTTGTATAATTTAGACAGGTCAATTTGCGGATGGAGGGAGTCTATAATGTGTTTCGCTTTAAAAAGGTATATTCCTCCCAGATTTTTAATAGAATCATTGTCAGAGGGGAAGGCATAGCAGAAAGCATTAATCAGTACATAGACATCTATAGCAGGATGTTTTAGCTGCTCGGCTTGCTCAATTATAGGCCGGTAATAAAAAAACGCTTTTTCAAAGTTTTTTTGTTGGGCATATAGTCCGGAGATGGTTTCATAAATACCATAGAATAAAGTACTATCAACCGGAGGCTTTAATATAGACAGCGTCTGCAAGTTATAATAGATTGCAGAATCATATAATTCCCTGCCTATATAATACATGCCTCTAGTATAGTATACCCTGGCTTCCTGATTGTGGGAAACCAGCTCCCCGCTTCTTAACATGTCCCATAGGCTGTCGGCATAGAGTTGGGCAGTATTCGGTTGTAGTACAGCATAGGTATAATGTGCAACCATTGAGTTATAATACCTCACTTTACTGGTTATCGGATCATACTGGTCCTCAAGGGCTTTAATAGCCTGTATAACTGTTACCGCGCTATCCTGGGCAAAAGAACGAATCGTAAGATACCAGGTCCTTAAAGAATCTTTGTATACAGAGTCCGCGGCGGACAAATGAATAATACCACTGTCCTGTTGCCCGGAACGGCAGGAATTAATCAAGATCATTCCGATGAAAAGTATGATTGAGCGTATAATGCGCATAGATAAATCTGACATTTTAATTATAGGACAGAAAATGGTACTATTGCCGTGCATGGCTTGTAAATACACTTCATGTTGAATGTAAGTGTATATTGATAATTAAAAGAATCTTTATCAATAAACTTTGTATCCATTACACACTTTGAAATTAATGGGTAAAATTCAAAAATCATATAGCCCTCCTTCTATAAGGGGGTGTATACAAGAGTAGCTATTATCAATAGTTGTTTACTGAAAAAGGATAATACAAAAAGCTCCCAAGTAGAAACTTGAAAGCTTGTAATTAATAGGTGTATCAAATTGGAGGTTTTTGATGGTACGCACTCTTATTTCTTAATCGTCTTTCCAGTATATTTTGCAGTTGACTGTGCATCTGTGATATTAATGAAGTATACACCCTGGTTAAGTAAAGAGAAGTCTACAATAATTGATGATCCAGTTGCAACCGATGTATAAACAACACGACCGTTTACATCATATACAGAAACAATATCATTTGTATTCAATCCCTTAATGTATGCTTTGTCAGGAACAGGATTTGGACTAACAGTGATTTGATCTGCAGAATTCAATCTTACCATCTTAACGGCAGATAAAGCACTGCTTCCATCATTATCTTGAATGCGCAGGCGATAATAATGAGTACCATTAGATACATTGTTATGAACGAAGTTATAAGTGTTGACCTCTACACTATTACCTTTTGTAGCCTGACTTCCGATCACTTCAAAGTCCGCCCCGTTTACACTGTGTTCAATCACATAACGACCAACATTTATTTCCAATGTACTTGTCCAGTGTACTTGTACATCTTTACCTTTTAATTGTGCCGTAAAGCCAGTTAAGATTGCTGGTAAGGCACCAGGGAAAGTAATAAAATACTGAACTGATGATCCTGCCACACCTGCATTATCTAAAACTGTGTAATTAAAGCTTACGGGGCTTGTGCCACCATTGGTAAACTTCACGGACAATAATGCCGGATTAAAGTTTGGTATGGTATCCGTACCTGTAATCTGAATACCGTTATACCATAATCCATTCTGAGCCGGAATACTGGTAATTACGAAAGTACTTCCTGCTCCTTTTACACCGTCTTCAGCATCTGTTCCATTTAATGCTGCAGGGCTGTTGGTTGCACCGGTACCATTTAAGGTTAAGCTTGAATTCATAGCAGGTGGCGCATCTAATGTGTAGCTTTGTGAAGCTGGAACAGGCTTTTTGTCCAATCCAAAACTGAGATCAGTGATATCAGAAGAGCCTAAAGTAACCATATAGAATCCATCTCCCTGCACATTACCCGGATAAGTACCGGATACAGATGTTCCTTGCCATTCTGCAGTATGGTTCCAGTCTGAAGGAATGTTTGCTCCGGGATTAGGACTACCAACTGTTCCCAATACAGTACCGATGGAGAGATTGTAAACAGAGTTCTTTGGAATATTAGGCATTGTCCATGAGCCATTTGCGGCAACAGGAACACTTGCAATTACCAATCCTGTACTGCGATCGAAAAGGGTTACATATAACTGCTGACCAGAAACAGAATTTATTGCAGTTCCATTAATAATCGCATCTGTAAGCCCGTTACCATCATCAAATACATTGCCTCCGATTGTAACCGGATCAATTGTTGCATCTTCAAAATCCATAGTAACCCCGATCAGATCCATACCGCCAATAGTATTAGCATTCCCGTCAGTATTAGTTGGATAAATACTTGAGTTTGTATAATCTAATATCTCACTACTGTTTGTTGCCGTAACATCTCCGGCCATGATAGAATAACCATATACGGTTGGTGTTGCTGTTGCAGAAAGCCCAAAGCTTCCAACAAATGGCACAAACATACCACCAATAGATTGTTCTACTGCATCCACAACACTTATTTTATAAGGTGGAGGTACTGCTCCTGGATTGCTGGTACTATTCATAATACCAAATGATCTATTGGAAATTACATCAGTTGCTCCCCAGTCAGAGTTATTCAGTGTATAAATATTGCTATAGCTGGTAGGATTTCCCTGAGCATCTACAGATAATATTAAGGCAATTTTAATGGCACCATGATTCGTGGGTGTTCCACGTTCAAATATTGTTATACCGTTTCCATTATTAGCAAGAATCGGTCTTGGGGCATCAAATACAACATCAATACGCTCTACATTATTATTATTACCTTGGTTATTACCCAAATTGCCTAGAGTATTATCACCACCACGGTTAATCGTACGGCCGGTAAAGGCTAATTCCATAGAATCAATGTAAGATGATTTCATATACTTATCGGTTGAGGACAACCAGCCTGCATATGCTGGAGCAGTATACATGGAATCATTAATTTCAAAGAATAAGATAGCCTTATTTCCCGTTGCATTCACATTATCAACTCTTCTGAATTTAACATTAGCTGGTATTAAACTGGATAATACGTAGTTTTTGCTTCCTGCTGTGTACCCCTGTAATAACATATCATTTTTATCACTTCCCCCTGTAGTCCCAAAATAGCTAATTTGCCCATTAACACTGTATGAGACATTTCCGGTCTGAGCAGTTTGATAAAATGCGTTAATCGTCGTGATTGCTTGTCCTTGTGCAAACGTCTGTTGGGAGAGAGAAAACATTCCAATAGCATAAAATGCAAGAAATTTTTTGTTCATTTTACTGATAAAATTTTGGACCATATTTAAAATTCTGCCCAAAAGTATATGAAACTTGAACTTTTTAGATTAGAGAAGCCACTAACTTATGTACTGTTTATTTATAATAGGTTGTTAATGAGGAGTATACTTTTATTTCAGTATGGACATTTCAATAACAATGGGAATGTTAAATTTATTGATAATCAATTGCTTGCAAATAGGGTTATTTTATAACAATAAAATTTAGGAACTAACTTTAGTACTGTTTTTAAATATTATTACTAGAATGGTATAATATTTGTGGGTACATTTTGAGAGAAAATGATTGATTTTATTGCGATAAATCAACTAATCTTTATCTAAAAAGTATTTATTAATAGCTTCAGTTCTATTTTTTACTCTCATTTTAATAAAAATATTATAGATAAGCCATTTAAGTGTGGGCAAGGTTATCATTAGTTTATCCGAAATTTCTTGATAATTATAACCTTTAGCAAGAAGCCCTAGAATGCTAGCTTGTTGCGTTGTAATTATATAATCTCTTTGTTCGGATTTAACTTCTTTTTGAGGTAAATAGCTCAGTAATTTAGTTGCAATACGGCTACTGATAGGCATATTGCCATGATGCATCTCTAAAAGAGCATCAGTAATTTGATAAGGCTTGCTTTTCTTTAGAATATAAGAACTAGCCCCTGCTTTTAATGCTTCAAAAATATTTGCATCATTTTCAAATACAGTACAGACCATAAATTTAACCTCTTCTACAGATGGCTTTAATTGTCGAATACATTCCACCCCTGATATATCAGGCAATCCGATATCCATTATAACAACATCGGGCTTGTAATTCAAGATGCCTTCAATTGCATCTGTTCCATTGCTATAAATACCTATACAGTTAAATAACGGACTGTTATGTATAATGTTTTTAAAGCGATGTTGATGCTCTGGCTGATCTTCAACTATAATTACTGTTATCATGATGTAAAGTTCAAGATATTGATGCGTATTTAGATAAAGCTGTTACTAACTTTTGTACTGTTTTTTGAATGAATACATATAATTATACAGATGAACAATACTTTTGTACTGTTTTAATATCAAAAGATACAATTAAGTTTGTTTGTACCACTAATGAGAGTAATAAGGCCCCTGTTTAGGGGCTTTAATAATTACTCAAAAGTTGGATTGAGTATAATGTAAGATTGTAAGATTGCTTATTTAATTAAGTTGTATAAATTTAATAATTATTGAATGTCTACCTGAAAAATGTTGGTCTTCACATTTGTAGTTTTATAAAAGTTTAGCTACTATTTTATTATGTATACTTAATTTAAAATAATTATTTTTTCTATTATTCTATCGTCTGATTTTAATTGAAAATTGAACATTATTTAATCACCATTTCTTGACTTTTGCTTGCTCATATTGTATTTTCATTCTTGATATATACTACTAATAGGTAGTGATTTCTACTCATTCCTCCTAAATCCTCTTAGATTATGAAGCTATTTTTTACCTATTTGAAATTGTTTCTTATTGTTTGCTGTCTTTATTTTAAATCCAGCCTAGCATGGGCACAGCAAAGTACATCTTTAGCCATCAGCGCTATACAAACACCAGATCTGACTACTTGTTCAACGACACCAGGTACTTTCATTTTGCGTATTCAGAACATTACTGCAGCACCTATAGCCAGTGTAACACTTCGTGATTCCTTGCCACCTGGCGTAGCCTATATTCCGGGTTCAGTAAGTGGTACAGGTGTCACCTTTGGCGCTACAATTACTTCCAATGTAGTGACTTTTAATGTATCATCTATTCCTGCCAGTAGTTTTGTCGATATCGTTTTCCAGGCTAAGGCTTCTTGTTCAGTATCTACTGTACCTACCAATATAAAAAATACATATAAGGCATCTTGGAGTACTTTTTTTACAGCTCCTTTTACAACGGCTAATTATGGTATGTTATTTCCTTCTATTTCCATTACACCCGCACAAACGGGCACGTACAATGCAAACTGCCTTACCCCATTTGTAAGGGATATTACCATTTGTAACGGAGGTTTCGGCGCATTGGATACCGTCGTGTTTTCTGATGTAGAAAGCAATAACAGCTTAGTGATTAATGGATTCAGCCATGGTGCGGCTACCGGGCTTGGAACCAATAATGCCAAAACGGTTTTAACAGCTGCGGACTTTGCTACTGTGGGTAACGGAGACGGCAAGCTTGATCAGAATGAATGTCTGGTTATTCATGATACGGTAAATGTCGTAGGTAGTACAAGTCCAATTACAGGTACACTTACAGCCACCTGGGGATGTGTAGGGGCAATTTGCTCTAATCCGAATTCCAATAGTTTTACTACTAATACTACGATTAATGCTGCAAGCCCTCTACAGCCGGCATTGACTAGGACCCTACTTGCTGTTGGTGATCCCGATACCCCCGGGCAGATTTATTCCCGTGTCAATAAATACATGGAGATTGTAAAAAACAATTCACCTGTAACAGCAGTCAATGCCAGAGTATGGCCTATAGTTTATGGTTTGAAATATATTGATACCGCTACTATCTGGGTCTCTAAAAATGGTGGAGCGCCTTATCGTCCACCGATGACGCATTCTGCAAACCAGATTCCATATGCATGGACATTCGGAACACCGGCTGATTACGGGGAATTACTTCCTGGTACACCTACCTTCCCCAATTCCAATAAATGGAGCAATGCACGACTGACATTGGGAGATTTGCAGCCTGGAGACAGTGTCGTGATAACTTTTGATGTAAAAACTGCTGGTCCACTGACACGTGTCGGTGAGGTATCCCGTTTCGATCACTGTGGTTCTGAAAGTTTCTGTGGCGGCTGTGTTCGGGGTATGTATGGCCCCTCTATAAGTGGAGCTACCGATGCGCTGATATCATGGCAGGGATGCCCTTCAGGATCTTTTACCGGATGTTCTCAGGCTTTCCCGCAAAAGATTTATAATGGTCTGGATACAGTACAAAGGGTAGAGTATAACCCTAGTTTCGGCTATGGTCATATGCTGGCTAATTTTTCGTCTTACGATATTTTTAGAGACAGTACTAACCTGGATGGGCGAAAATGTGCCTATTTTGAAAATGACACAGTCAGGGTACTTATGAGTGTGGCTGCAATGGACCTACCATTCTATACAGATAACAGCAGTTTTGCCATTAAGATTTATACAAACGGGGCTGTAAAATGGGATGGTAATCTCTCAAGGACGTTTGGACGTATCAGTACCTGGAGCGCGAATCCATGGTTTGCCGATTATGTGTTAGATAACTCTGCTACAGATAGTACTATAACGGTATATTTTCGACGCAATAATTGTCCGATACCGGATTTTCGTACTAAAGATGTCTATAATTGCTACCGTGGTGGCCGTTGGGAATTAAGTATCGGTTTTATAAATCAGTGTCCAGGTTCTGCTCAAAAGAGGTTATACATGACCCGTATATATGATATCGATACAACTAATGCAGAACCAGCCATTGAAGCTGGTAGAAATACATTTCCTGCAGCCTGGACATGGAATAGTAAGTGTGCCGGTCCTTGTGCAGAAGGTGTTTCAATCTTAAATTATGGACATAGCCGCACTACATTTGGCGCACCGGATAATGACCAGAATGGGCTACCTGATGTAAACGGTACTATTGACCTGAGTAAAGTGAATACCAACCTGATTACCTGGGGGGATACTTTACAGCTTAAATACAAAATGGTGGTGCACACAACCAATCCCGCCGGCCTACCTTCACTATATGTAACCAGTTCAATTAATTATTCAGATACCAATGCAGCTAATATCTGCAATAACCGGATGCTTACCAAAGATGCCCCGCAGGTTGTTGTTAAACGTCCCGGTATAGGTACTTTCAGTGGAACTGGTTCTTCTATCCCAATAAGCAGTAGCCGTTTCTTTATTACTAATATTTCCCTGCAAGGTACCGGAGGACTAAATATTCCTGGCCTGAGCACCTATATAGAGGGCGATACTGTAGAGCTGATCCAGAACTTGATCTATTATAAGCCGCATAGCGGATGGGGAGATATCACCTGGAGCTTTTTACATGTACCAGCCGTTGCTGCAACCGTAAATCCTACAACATCGCAGTTAATTAAATGCGATTCAGCAGTGTGTAACTTTCATACAATTGACCAGGGAATGGGCTTTGAATCTACGGTTCAAAGTGCTCCATCATGTTCCGATTCTGTTGTCTGGCGTTGGAATATTGTTTCCCAGATTGCTCAGTCCGGCTGTGGGACTAATTATTTCCCTTATGAATCAAGGTATGTATACAGTCCATCCCTGGTAAAGATTTATATGCCGGCTTCTAGTAATTTTATTTTCAGAAGTGTACGCCTCTGGTGGACGAGAGTGATCTTTGGTAGCGGAAATCAATGTGGTTTCCCCATTAATAGCCAGCTGTTACCACCTTCAAGTTATACATGGTCAAATGATACACTAAGCCTGGATTTAAAACAACTCGCTGCTTCATATGGCTTTAATTACAAGGATAACAATTTGTATTCTAAATTCTATATCGAGGTTACCTCAAAATATAATCTTACCGTAGCGGGATGTACCAAGGACCATATGCGCCCGAGTACCGTATTCCCAATTATATATAATTTTGAAACTGCTCGTCCGATGCTGGATTCCCTGAATATCTACAATGGTACCCGTAATAACTATGAAAGCGGGGCAGAACCACCCACCACGCTGGCTTGGTATGGTACTAATAACAATAAGGCTATCCTCTATGCCGGAAGTTCTGCTAATGTGACCTCCAACAAGGTTATCATTCCGGTGCGCTATACCGTAACAAATACAACGGGTAGTTATAGTGGTGCAAATTGCTGGATGGCCATACCTAGCACAACTGCGGTGACAGTCGACAGTGTGAAAGAAAAAGTCAGTGGTGTAATTGTACCGATGACTCCGTCTGGTAGTAATATTTACCAGCTTGGTAATGTCGGAGGTAATGGAGCGACTAAAGATTATGATATTTATGCACATGTCAATCAGTGTTCTGGTAATATATCCCTGGATATATATGCAGATCGTACTCCGTGTACTGGATATCCTGCCAGTTGGGCCTCATATGGGTGTCAGTCCAGTGCAAAAAAGTCTACATATACTTTAACCACCTTTACTGGAGAGCTGCAGATGACCGACAGTCTGTATTCCACAATTAAAGATATCTGTACAGAGGATACCGTACAGTTTATGGTTGTAAACAGCCAGACTCAAGATGCGAATGCGGTTAAGGTTTCTTTTGAATTGCCGCAGGGAATGAGTTTGGTTCCCGGTCATACACAACTGCAATATGGTAATGGCTCATTTGTGACAACAACCGATCCCTTATTAAATGCCGGTGTTTACTCCTGGACAATGTCTACAGCGGATACCCTGCGTAAAATAAGTCAGACACCTGCCAATATTATGAGATTAAGAGTAGGGGTAACCACTTCCTGTGGTTATATATCAGGATCTGTAATCAACAGTCATATCAATGGAAATGTTGCCTGTGGCCCGATCACAAGTTTGTATAATACCAACCCTCCTCCATTGGATATAAATGGTGCTCCGGGACTAAGCTATTTGACCAATCCGGATCTGAGTGTGGTGCAGTTGGGGGCCTGTGGTTCAGGAAGCGATGGCACGATGAAGATTGTATTGAAAATCAGTGGAGGTTCGACTTTGCTTGGAGATTCGGTTAAAGTGAAACTGCCTGCAGGATATAATCTTACTAACTATTCATCTACTACAACTGGTTCCCATAATTCCCCAGTAGGTAATCCGACCATCAGTACAGATGCTACTGGTAAGAAAATAGTTGGCTGGCAGTATCCGGCAGCGGTTACGGCAGGCGACAGTATTGTATTTTTTATGCAGTATAATGAGGTCAGTGGTACAAATAATTGCGGTGTAGATCCAGATAGGATTGCTACTGTTAATACATTCATCGGCGGCAATCTATTTTGCGCGCGCGATAATATGATGTGTATCATATCTACATTGAATGGTAGTGATACCAGTATACCACTGCAGACGATGCGTCCGTCTTTAAGTGCAACAGTTGATACGGTTCGCTTCAGTACAGGCTGCACGCCCCAAGGAAATAATTGTAATCCACACAGCAAATTGGTGATGCAAGGCTCTGTTACAAATATTGGGACAGCAGCGATCCCTGTAAGCACACCATTATATATGGAGGTGTTTGTAGATATGGATAATTCAGGAACGGTAAGTCCTGCAGACAGCCAATACATTACCTGGGTATCCAGCAGTGGTCTAGGTATAGGTCAGTCAATAAGTTTCAACTATTTTGATACTTCCAGTAGAGGAAATTGCCATCCATGTCTTGGTAAAAATTTATTGATCAGGTTCTCGAATAGCCCAAATACTCCGATTGCCTCCAGTCAATGTTTGTGTGACACGGTTGCTATCAATACCGTGCCAGGTTATGATATTCTACCATTACCTTTATTGATCACAGATTTTGTAGTAGAACAAGAGAAGTGTAATACGGCAATAGTACGATGGACGACCTCTAATGAGCCTGCAGGAAATTTAAAATACAATATAGAAGTAGGTGCAGACGGTAGACAGTATAAGACAGTAGCGACTATTAAAAGCAAGGGGCAGCCTACATCGATCTATGAGCAAGTGATCAATTTGCCTGAAAAAGATAATTATATCCGTATCGCTCAAACTGATGATGCTGGTACATATTATACCAAAGTACAGCGCATAACAAGAACTTGTGATCTTGCAAGCGGAAACAGTATAGAAGTATACCCAAATCCACATGGGGCTGAACATAGTATTTTATACGTTAAGCTCACGGAAAAGCAAGCGGGTAATGTGCAAATTAATGTGCTGGATGCAATAGGTAAACAGTATATGAAAGCCAGTTATGAGGTAGTTAGAGGAACTAAGGAATATAAGTTGTCCGGATTCGGTTCGCTTGCATCAGGCATGTACACTCTTCAAGTAATGCATGCAGATGGTTCAATTGATTATGTTAAAGTTGTTAAGGATTAACAATACTTCTACTACATATCATTGCGATAGAAAAAGA
>Ga0256893_1000439_pt1 | contig 14452 bp, 18 predicted proteins | sample MC6MC0666MT_FD_190201 | JGI IMG/M metagenome (GOLD analysis project Ga0256893, IMG submission 190201) | Metatranscriptome of enriched soil aggregate microbial communities from Iowa State University, Ames, United States - MC6-MC0666-MT... | ecosystem: Environmental > Terrestrial > Soil >... | reverse complement strand
GCGTTCTTCGGCCAACCCGACGGGCAATCCCTGGCCCAACATGCCATCGGCTGGACGCAGGCAGACACGCATGCCGCGGCCTAGCCCACACCCATAACTCATCCATTCCCAGCCGCGAATGCGGCTATTTTTTTATCAACGCTGTACAGGAGGTGGCCTTGCCTACGTTGGCACTGCACGCATTGCATTCGCTCTCGCGGTTCATGAGCGGAGTGATGGAACTACGCATCGACGTCAATCATGCTCCCCAAGAAGTGGAGAACGAACTCGATGCCATACACGCGCGGATGAACCGCCCTTTGGATCGCTTGCACGCCCTGCCGGAGGTCAAGACCGACATCCCTGGCATCGTGCTTCGCTATCGCGAAGCGGACGGTGAGTACTACGTGTATGTGGTGGATGTGCAGCGCGACCGGGTAGCGGGCTACACCGTGTTCAACCGGCTGATCGAAGTGGGCAAGCGCGCCGACCCCTACGTGCGTGCGCCGCACTCGAAATACGCCGCACCGTATCAGGGCATGGGGCTGGCGACGGCCGTGTACCGGTGGGGGCTGGACGCGGGTCTGTGCATCATCAGCGGCGCGCGCCAGTCCACCGGCGCGCATCGCTTGTGGATGGGGCTGGCGCGGCATTACGAGCTGGGCTACGTGGATCTGCGCCGCAAGCAGTTGCGCTATCTGGGGCGCGAGGTGGCGCCTCGTGTTCAGGAGGATCTGCACACGCGAATGATCCTGTTGGGGCGGGGCTGGACGCTGGATGACTACATGCGGGCGACAGCCATGCTTCCGGCTGAAGATGCGATTTCGCAACAGGACTTAGGGAAATCCCCGTAGGTCGGGATGAAACCCGGCGTTGATACGGGTGCGGCGAACCTTGCGTTGCGCCGCAGCCCGCGTCAGGCTTGCCGATCCGGCAGATTGCCTTTTCTGCGTCTCAGCATGTGAGAAATGGGGACGTAATTCTTGCGGTGCAACAATGTTTCTATTTTCTGCCCAGGTTACAAAACATATCTGAACTGTCATGAAAGCCCGGAGTATGCTCGACCGCAGAAAGAGGGCTTTCGAAGTGCATCCAAACAACTTGATCTACAAGGGATACCGGCTGACGGCCAAGGTGTCCCGGGGCGCGGACGCAGAAGTGCAAGCGTTGCCCAGCGGCCCCGTATTCATCGCCTCGATAATGGTGGTTCAGGCAGGCGCCGTGCTGGAAGGCGGCGACGAGTACCCGGTTCCCCGTTTCGCCGAAGGCGGTTTCGTCTACAGTCCGCGAGAAGCCGTGCACGCGGCCATATCGCATGGCCGCGAGATCGTCGACGGTCTGACGAACATGCCGTCTTAGTGATCCTGTCTTAGTGATCCCGTTCTAGCCGGAAAACACTTCCCGCCAGTCGCGCGTCTTGGCCAGCGTCTGCACCGTGGCGGACTGCTCAAGAATGGTCACGGCCTTCTTGAATTCTTCGGCCGTTGCGCCGTCTTCCAGGATGACCATGCGGGAGTGGCGCGCATTCGCCATCTTCACGTCCGACATCTTGCCGTGGGTTTGGTAAACCTGCGTCCAATCCATCTTCTTGCCGGCCTTCAGCGCAATCGGCTCAATGTAGGTCAGCGCCGTGCTGCCCGCCGCGCGAACGGCGAACGCGAAGTCGGCCGTGTGGCCGCTGCTGCCCTTGGCGCGTGCGCCCTTGACCATGCGGTTCACGCCCACGCCTTCGGCAAGCGCGCGTCCCACCTGAGCGCGAAAGCGCAGCTGGCTGAAGCGCGGCATCCACTTGGCGCATTGGAACGACAACGCCATCGCCAGCTTCACGGCGTCCCACAGCGCTTCTTGCAGCTGCTCGTTGGGGCCCGAGGCCACGATGGCGCCGTCGCGGTCGAAGTGCGCCAGACTGACGCCGGGCGTTTCGTTCAGCATGTCAATGCGCTTGGCGCCCACGTCGATGCCGTAGCTGGACGCGTGCATCGTGGTCTCACAGGCGTCGGTCAGATAAAAGGTGGCGTCGTCCGGGTGCGCGATGAAGAAGGCCGCGTGCTGGCCGTCCAGCCCCAACGTCATGGGGGCGACGGCGCGAATGGCGTGTTCACCGGCCGGCAGGACAGTCCAGCCGGAGGCTTCCAGAAAAGTGCTCATAGGATCAATTCGATTTGGCGGCCTTTGAGGGGATGCGCAAATCCGCCGGCAAGCGTCAGGTTCGCTCGCGGCAGGAAGTACTGCATCAGCGCGCCGATAGTGTGCAGGGCGGGCACGATGGGTTCGGCATAGCCTTCGCCTTCGTCCACCCAAATGTGTTCATGGCTGCGGTCAGCCAGCGGCTTGCGGTACTGCGGCCGTCCTTCGCCCACCAGGCTGGTGTGGAAGGAGTCGTCCGTGTCCACGCCGAACACGCGATGCGGACCAACGAAAAGGCTCACACAGAACGCTTCCGTCAGGAAGATCGTGGCCTGGCCGTGCACCACGGTGCGCGCGCCGCGGTAGGTCACGCGAAAGATCACGTCGTCGCGCACTTCACCCTTGACCTTGCAGGCGCTGGCGAACTCCATCCATTGGATGTTGTTGGCGGCGGGCTTGGGCACCCAGGCGATCGGCTTTACGGTTTCCTTGGGTTCGGCAAGGATCTCTTGCACCTCATCAACGGTGATTAGCGGTTCGAACTTGTTGGCCATAAAACAGATCTAGGGTCTTGGAATTGCGCTTCAGGTGCGCGGCGCCGCTCGCGTCGGCGCAGGGGACTCATGCGCGGAAACAGTGCGAGGGGGCGTAATCTTACAAGATGAAGACGATGCCGATCTTTTGGCTGGATGGATATACAGCTAAAGGGCCGCACTTACAGCGTGCTGGCTGAGAACGTATCGCATTGCTTGATGTTGCCGCTGTCCAGGCCGCGCTTGAACCAGCGCACGCGCTGAGCCGACGAGCCATGCGTGAATGAGTCCGGCACGGCATAGCCTTGCGTCTGCTTTTGCAGACGGTCGTCGCCAATGGCGGTGGCTGCCGCCAACGCTTCTTCCACGTCACCGCCTTCCAGGATGTTGCGCGCCGCATTCGCGCGCTGCGCCCACAGGCCGGCAAAACAGTCGGCCTGCAACTCGATGCGCACCGACAACGCATTGGCTTGAGCCGGATTGCGGCGGCGCAATTGGTCGACCTGGTCCGAGATGCCCAGCAAGTGCTGCACGTGGTGGCCCACTTCATGGGCAATCACGTAGGCCTGGGCGAAGTCGCCCGGCGCCTTGAAGCGGTTCTGCAGTTCATCAAAGAACGCCAGGTCGATATACACCTTGCTGTCGCCGGGGCAGTAGAACGGGCCCATCGCCGACTGGCCGGTGCCGCAGGCCGTGGGCGTGGCGCCGCGGAACAGCACGAGCTTGGGCGCGACGTATTGCCGGTTCAGATCTTTCTGAAAAATGGCGCTCCAGGTGTCTTCGGTTTCGCCCAGCACTTTGGCCACGAAACGCGCTTGCGGATCGTTCACGGGCGGCCGCGTGGCGGGCGCTTGCTGCTGCGTTTCAGGCGGGCCTTCGGCCATCTGCAAGACCACGCTGGGGTCCACGCCAAAGTACATGGCCACCAAGGCAAGTACTATCGTACCGATGCCGATGGTTCCCCGGCCGCCGATTCGGGGACCGCTGGCACGTCGGTCTTCCACATTGTCGCTTTCGCGCGAGTCATCGAGGCGCATACTGTTTCTCCGGGCGGGTCGGCGTTCCCGCCATTTTGCATCGCCGCGCCATGTTGGGCGGCATTCAAGAGTGTTAGGATAAACCCATGGCTCTGCATTTATCTATTCATCCTGCGAATCCTCAACCTCGCCTGCTGAAGCAGGCAGCCCAATGGCTGAACGATGGGGGCCTTGTGGCCGTGCCCACCGATTCCAGCTATGCCGTCGTCGCGCGGCTGGACGATAAGGACGCTGCGGACGGCTTGCGCCGGCTACGCGGCCTGGACGAAAGACATCACCTCACTTTGCTGTGCCGCGATCTGGCTGAAATCGGCCATTTCGCGCGCGTCGACAACAAGCAATACCGCTTGTTGAAAGCCGCAACGCCGGGTCCGTGGACCTTCATTCTTGAAGCCACGAAGGAAGTGCCGCGGCGTGTGTCCCACCCGTCGCGCAAGACCATCGGCATTCGCGTGCCGGACAACGTCGTCATGCTGGGATTGCTGGAACAAGTGGGGGCGCCGTTGCTGTCCACGACCCTGATTCCCAAAGACGAAACCGAAGCGTTGAACGACGCTGAAGCGATCCGCGATCGCTACGACCATGACTTGGCGGCCATCATCGACGCGGGCGCCTGCCCGCAATCGCCGACCACCGTCATCGACCTCACCAGCGATGATCCCGTCGTGGTCCGCGTAGGCCGGGGCGATCCCGCCACGCTTGGCCTTGTCTGATTTTTCCCCCTTGCGTTTTACCTTGCGTGCCGGCTCCCGCCGGCACGCGGCTCATCTACAATCCGGTTCGCCATGAATGACATCATCCAAACCATTGCGGTCTACGCGATACCGGTAATCTTCGCCATCACTCTGCACGAAGCCGCGCACGGCTACGTCGCGCGCATGTTCGGTGACCCCACCGCGTATGAAGCAGGCCGCATCAGCCTGAATCCGGCGCGCCATATCGACCCGGTTGGCACGCTGCTGGTGCCGGTCGCCATCCTGCTTGCGTCCAAGCTGCTGGGCAGCCCGGGGATGCTGTTTGGCTGGGCCAAGCCGGTGCCGGTGGACTTCGGCCGTCTGCGCCGCCCCAAGCGCGACATGCTCTGGGTGGCGCTGGCGGGTCCTGCCGCGAACTTGTTCATGGCCATTCTGTGGGCCTTTTCGCTGCGTCTGATGCTGGAATCCGGCATGCAGGAATCGTTCTGGTTCCAGATGGGCGTGGCGGGCGTGAATATCAATCTGGTGCTGATGGCGCTGAATTTGCTGCCGATCCTGCCGCTGGATGGGGGACGCATCCTGTTCAGCCTGCTGCCCAACCGGCTGGCCTGGCAGTACTCGAAGATTGAGCCCTACGGCCTGGTGATTGTCATCGTCCTGCTGGTCACCGACGTGCTCTGGCTTTTGATGCGCCCGGTGTACGAATTTGGAACGACTATCGTCCAGTGGTTTCTGTAGGATTTCGGCCAATATCCGTTAAACTCAGCGGTTTCATTGATTCTGGCCCTGGGGCATCCTGCCGTGGGGCGTTGGAGCCCTACATTTATGGCATCCCCTGCAACCGCCGCAGGCGTTAATTTCCAGGGCAGCTTGGTGGCCCTGGTCACCCCCATGCAGCCCGATGGCACCTTGGACTACGCTGCCTATCGGTCATTGATCGACTGGCACGTCCAGGAAGGAACCGATGCGCTGGTGGTGGTGGGCACCACTGGGGAATCTCCCACGGTCTCCATGGAAGAACACGCGGAACTGATCCGCGTGGCGGTCGAACATGCCGCTGGCCGTATCCCGGTCATCGCTGGCGTGGGCGCCAACTCCACCGACGAAGCCATCCACCTGACGCGTCACGCCAAGGCAGTGGGCGCGCAGGCCGGCCTGTCGGTCGTTCCCTATTACAACAAGCCGTCGCAAGAAGGCTTGTACCGTCACTTCCGCACCATCGCGGAAGCCGTCGATCTGCCCACCATCCTGTACAACGTGCCGGGCCGTACCGTTGCCGATATGAGCAACGAAACGGTTCTGCGCCTGGCGCAGGTTCCGGGCATCATCGGCATCAAGGATGCCACCGGCGACATCGCCCGCGGTGGCTTGCTGCTGCGCGAAGCGCCTGCCAGCTTCCAGGTTTTCAGCGGTGATGACCCCACCGCCGCCGCCCTGATCCTGTTGGGCGCGCGTGGCAACATTTCGGTTACCGCCAACGTGGCGCCCAAGCTCATGCATGAGCTGTGCGCCGCGGCGCTGGCCGGCAATGTGCCGAAGGTGCGTGAACTTAATGCGTACCTGGCGCGTCTGAACAAGGCTTTGTTTGTTGAAGCCAATCCCATCCCCGTCAAGTGGGCGTTGGCCGAAATGGGCCGCAGCGCACTGGGCTACCGGCTCCCGCTGGTTGAACTGGGAACGCAGAACCACGAAATCGTGCGTCGTGCGCTCCAGGAAACGGGTCTGCTCTAAATATCGTGAGGATACGTATGAACAAGCGTCATGCCGGTTTGTCGGCATTGATGTCTCTGGTGTTATTGGCCGGCTGCAGCGAGGTCAATCAATTCCTGGGCAATGAAGAATCCGTCAACTACAAGAGCGCCGTCACCCAGCGTGGAGAGCCTCTGAGCATCCCGCCGGATCTGACTCAGGCAAACAGTGATCCGCGTTACCGCGCGCCGGCCTCGGGCTCGACGACGTATTCGCAGTTCCAACAGCAGGGCCAGGCGCAAGCGTCGGCCCCGAAGTCCAGCAATGTGCTTCCCGGCCGCCAAGACATGCGCGTCGAGCGTGATGGCGACCTGCGCTGGCTCGTCATTGATCGTGCTCCTGAAGACGTGTTCCCGCGTCTGGTCGACTTCTGGACCGAGAACGGCTTCACGGTGGCCAGCAACAACCCCGGCGCTGGCTTGATCGAAACCGACTGGGCGGAAAACCGCGCCAAGATTCCGGAAAGCTGGTTGCGCCAAGCCTTGGGCGCCGTGCTGGAGTCGGCCTGGGATAGCGGTGAGCGTGAGAAATTCCGCACCCGCGTCGAGCGCGTCAACGGTCACACCGAAGTGTTCGTCAGCCATCGCCAGATGCTTGAAAAGCGCGTCGGCAGCGACGGCGGCCAAGTGCAGTGGCAAAACGGCAAGGAAGATCCGGGCCTGAACGCCGCCATGCTCGCCCGCATGATGGTTTACCTGGGTTCCGACGTCGACAACGCTCGCAAGCTGGTGCAGCAGGCGGAAGCCGCGCCGCAGAAGCCGGCCGTGCAGGAAGACGTCCGTGCGCAAGGCGCATCGCTGCTGGTGGCCGAATCGTTCGATCGCGCATGGCGCCGCGTTGGCGTGGCGCTGGACGGTGGTGGTTTTGCCGTTGAAGACCGCGACCGTTCCGCAGGCGACTACTTCGTTCGCTACGTGGATACCGACACCGGCGAAAAGAACGAGCAGCCGGGCTTCTTCAGCCGTATGTTCTCGGGCGACAAGAAGGCCCAAGCGCCGCAGTACCGCATCCACCTGGCCGCCACGGGCGACCAGACCACGGTCACGGTGCTGGACGCCAACGGCGCGCGCGACAGCAGCGCCACCGCCCAGCGTCTGCTGAGCGTGCTGAAGGACAAGATGTAAAGGTGAAAACGGCCGGCGTTGAAACGCCGGCCTGTCCGCTTTCAAAGGACGCAAAAAAGCCCTGGCATTGCCAGGGCTTTTTTACGTCTTCAGAGCGGGGGTTCGTCTCTGTTTTTATTAAGACGCGGGCGTGGTCGAGCCGCCCGGGGTGGTCGAACCGCCACCCGGCGTGGTGTTAGGAGTGGGGGCCGGAGCCGGCGAGGTGGCCGGCGGCGTGGTGGTGGGCGCGGGCGTGCTTGCACCCGGAGTGGGGTTGGTCGCGGGCGCCGGGGCATCTTCCTTCTTGTTGCAAGCGCTGAGCGCGACGGCCAGCACCGAGGCAATAATCAAGGTTTTGCTCATCATTTTTGGACTCCTGTAGATGACGACTCTTGAAACCCCCTTAGGGGAAACCAGAATCCAGGCTACAGGAACCGGCGGTCCGATCGCGTGTGAAAGTTAAAAAGGTGGCATCCCAACGGCAACAAACCTTTCAGCTTCGTGTTATCTCTTTCTTTATGTGTCCCAGCGATCAGACCTGATTGCGTTCTGTTCGAGACAGATACGCGCACGTGTCTGGATACTACGCCGCCACGTAGTGAATCCACCCCGAATCCAGCCAATCCGCCAGGCATGAACGGGCCTCTGGCGACAGCTTCGCGCAGGCCGGGTTCGCGCAATCCAGGCTGCGCGCATCCGCAAGCTGGCGCAAGGCGGCATCCGCGGGTGTCATGGCGGTTTCACCGTTGATGAAGAGCTGCTTGCCGCGATACAGCATGCGGCTGCGGCGGTCCAGCACCAGCCGGCCGGCGGCGGGCCAGTCTTCTTCCAGATCCACGTCCATGTCTTCGGGCGCGTCGAACACGCTCTGGTTGTGCGGTTCGGTCAGCCAGCAGCCCAGGAAACGCGAGGCCAGCGCATCATCAAAGCGCATCTTTTCAACCGTTTCCAGCGTGGCCGCGACCAGCGCATCGGGCAGGGCCGCAGGCGTGTCCACCGCCGGTTGGCCGGGGTCACGGTACACCGCAGACAACTTCGGGCCGGGCAGCGCGGGTTCGCCGTAAGGGCCGCCCAGCAACCCCACGCGGGCCATCACCTGGTCAGCCGCCGCTTCAAGCAGCCCGCGCGCCAGCGTGGCTTGCGTGGGAGCGCGGAACCCAATCGAAATCGTCATGCAGCCGTCGCCGACCGCAATGCCGTCATGCGCGGCCTGCGGCGGCAGATACAGCATGTCGCCCGGGGCCAGCACGGCTTTCTCTTCCGGCTGAAAGTTGCTGAGGATCTTCAGCGGCAGGTCGGGCGTAAGAGACAGATCTTTCTGACGGCCGTAACGCCATTCGCGTTCCCCTGCGGCTTGCAGCAGGAACACGTCATAGCTGTCGAAGTGCGGGCCCACGCCGCCGCCGTGGCTGGCGATGCTGATCATCACGTCGTCCAGGCGCGCGTCGGGAATGAAACGGAACAGCCCCATGAGTTCGGACGCGGCGTCGCTGAGCAGGTCCACGCTTTGCACCAGCAGCGTCCAGTCGCCTTCGTTGTCTTTGGGCAGACGCGCGAACGGGCCGTTCTCCATTTGCCATTCGCCGTTCTCGCGCCAGATCAGGCGCGACTCCACGTCGTCGCGGCGGGCCAGCTTCTTGATGGCCGCGATGGTAAGCGGCGGCTTGAAGTCAGGGATGGCCTGGCGGATCAACAGCGGCTTGCGCTGCCAATAGCGGCGCATGAAGTCGTTGGGGCTTTGATTGCCCAAGAGCGGCAACGCGTGATCGAGGTTCATTGAACGTGTTTCTTCAAACGGTAAAGGGCATCCAGCGCTTCGCGCGGGGTGAGGCTGTCGGGGTCGATGGTGGCCAGTTCTTCGCGCAAGGCGTCCAGCGCCTCGATGGCGCCGGAACGTTCGGCCTCGGCGTAGGCTTGCGCATCGGCATCGGCCGCAGCAGAGAACAGGCCCAGCTGCGGCGTGGGCGCACCCTGCGCTTCCAGCCGTTCGAGTTCACGCGTGGCCTGGCGGATGACGGCGGCAGGCACGCCTGCGCGCTGCGCCACTTGAATCCCGTAGCTGCGGCTGGCGGGGCCTTCGCGCACTTCGTGCAGGAACACGATGCCGCTGGCGGATTCCGCCGCGGCCAGATGCACGTTGGCGGATGCCGGTTGTTCGGCCGGCAGGCGCGTCAGTTCGAAATAGTGGGTGGCGAACAGCGTCAGCGCGCGGTTGTGCGCAAGCAGGCGGCAGGCGATGGCCCACGCCAGCGCCAGGCCGTCATAGGTGGACGTGCCGCGGCCGATTTCGTCCATCAGCACCAGGCTGTTGGGCGTGCTGGCCGACAGAATGGCGGCGGCTTCCGTCATTTCCATCATGAAGGTCGAGCGTCCGCCGGCCAGATCGTCGGCCGCGCCGATGCGGGTGAAGATGCGGTCGATCTTGCCAATGCGCGCGCGCGCCGCCGGCACAAAGCTGCCGATGCGCGCCAGCAGCACAATCAGCGCCACCTGCCGCATGTACGTCGATTTACCGCCCATGTTCGGGCCGGTGATCAGCAGCATGCGGCGCGCCGGGTCCAGCCGGCAGCCGTTGGGCGTGAAGCGTTCGATGGCATGTTCAACCACGGGGTGACGGCCGGCGTCGATGTCGATGTCGGCCTGTTCCGACAAGTCAGGCGCGATCCAGTCGTGACGGCGCGCGTGATCGGCCAATGCGGCCAGCGTGTCCAGCTCGGCCAGCGCCGCCGCGCAATCAGACAGCGGGCGCACGTGTTCGGCCAGCACATCCAGCAACTGTTCAAACAGCCATTTTTCGCGAGCCAGCGAACGGTCTTGCGCCGACAGCACCTTGTCTTCCCACGTCTTGAGCTCGGGCGTGATGTAGCGTTCGGCGTTCTTCAGCGTCTGGCGGCGGCGGTAGTCTTCCGGCACCTTGGCCGTCTGGCCCTTGGTGACTTCGATATAGAACCCGTGCACGCGGTTGAATTCCACGCGCAGGTTGCTGATGCCGGTGCGTTCGCGTTCGCGGGCTTCCAGTTGCAGCAGGAAGTCGCCACCGTCCGCAGCCAGGCCGCGCAGTTCGTCCAGTTCGGCGTCAAACCCTGCCGCCAGCACGCCGCCGTCGCGGATGGCCACGGCGGGCTCCGGCGCAATCGCGCGCATCAGCAGCGCGGCCAGCGCCGGGTCCACCGACAGATGCGAGATCAGTTCGCCCAGGCGCGGCGATGCGGCCATGGGTTCGAGCAGATCGCGCAAGGCCGGCAGGGATTCCAGCGCATCGCGCAGGCTGGCCAGTTCACGTGGGCGCACTGAGCGCAGCGCTAGGCGGGCGGCGATGCGTTCGATATCGGGGAACGCGTTCAGTGCGCTGCGCAGCGCTTCCAGCAGCCCGGCAGAGCCAAACGTCTGCTCGACATCCATGCGGCCGGCCAGCAACGCCGAAATGGCTTGCTGGCGCGCCAGCGCTTGCTCGTTTTCACGCAGGGGGTGATGCAGCCAGCGGCGCAGCAAACGGCTGCCCATCGGCGTGCGGCAACCGTCCAGCAACGAAAACAGCGTCGGCGAATCTTCGCCGGCCAGCGTTTGCGTCAGTTCCAGGTTGCGGCGGGTGACCGGGTCCAGCAGCACGTACTGCCCCGGGCGCTCGGCCGACAGGCTTTGCACGTGGGCCAAGGCCTGCGACTGGGTACGCGCCGCGTAGCGCAGCAGCGCGCCTGCGGCGCAGATGCCCGCCGGCATGTCTTCGATGTCAAAGCCGGCCAGCGTGTCGGTCTTGAAGTGGGCCAGCAGGTGCGCACGTGCGCCATCGCTTTCGAAATGCCAGTCAGGCACCCGGGCGCGGGCGCCGTCGAACGGAAAATCAAATTCGGCGCTGTCGGCGCAGATGATCTCGGCCGGCGCGATGCGATGCAGTTCCGATTCCAATTGAGCCGGCGCGCATTCGGTGACGCGGAATTCACCGCTGGCCAGGTTCAGCCAGGCCAGCCCGGCGCGCGGCGCACGGGCGTTGCCGGTGACGAACACGGCTGCAAGCGCGCGGTCGGCCTTGGCCGGCAGCAGGGCGTCGTCGGTCAGCGTGCCCGGCGTGACGATACGCACGATACGGCGTTCGACCGGCCCCTTGGACGCAGCCGGGTCGCCAATCTGCTCGCAGATGGCGATGGATTCCCCCATTGCGACGAGCCGGGCCAGGTATTGCTCCATGGCGTGCACGGGCAGACCGGCCATCGGGATCGGGATGCCGTTGGACGAACCGCGCTTGGTCAGCGTCAGGTTGAGCAGACGCGCGCCGCGTTCCGCGTCTTCATAGAACATTTCATAGAAGTCGCCCATGCGGTAGAAGAGCAGCAAGGGGCCAGCCTCCGCTTTCAAGCGGAGGTACTGCTGCATCATGGGAGTATGTTGTGAATCAATGACTTGCGACATTCTTATATTAGACAGTCTAAAACTCAGGCAGTTTTCTTTGCTTGGCGGCTGAACGTAGGGCCATCAACTACAGGCACTTCACGCAGCCGAATGTATCGATCGGTCATGGTGGGTGACGTATGCCCAGCCAGCATTTGGGCGTCCTTACCCTGGCGCTTTGCGTCGGTCAGGGACTTGGCCCTCAGGTCATGGATATGAGCATCAGGGACGCCCGCGGCATCTGCCGCATCCTTCCACTGGTCCCGGGTAGCGCCATACGACGGCGCAGTCTTGCCGTGCGACCGCGTGCGAAATAAGGTCTGGCCCAGAACATTACCATTCAGGGTGTTGGCCCTTGCAATCGCGTCGCGCAATTCGGGGGTCCAGCGGACCAGAAGCTTGGCGCCAGTCTTCTGCTGGTCGAACGCGATGCCTTCTTCGTTAATGTCGGCACGCTTGATAGCGATGACGTCGCCCACACGCTGGCCAGTAAGGTACAGCAAATCCATGATGACGCGCATCCGAGGGTTTGCTTTAGCGTAAATGGCGGCGTATTCGGCATCGGTGATGTACCGTTTACGCTTGCCTTCAGCATGACGCCGAATTCCTACGCAGGGGTTGCTGTCAATCAGTTGCCATTCCACGGCGTAGGCAAACACTGTCTTGAGAAACGACAGTACTCGGTTCGCCATGTTGGGAGTATCGGCCATGTCCATCTTCAGCGCGGCCACGTGCTTTGGTCGGATCTGGTCTGGAGCGAACTCAGCGAATGCATCCTTGATCCGAGCCGCGGCGATCTTGTACTGTTGAATCGTGTTCTTGGACAACTTGGGCGAGATATGGGTCAGCACCTTCTCGACAAGCTCAGGCATGCCTCCACGCGGGTTATCGAACCGGCGAGCGTATTCGGCCAAAGCGGTAGGAAGATCCGCCGCGAGGCGAGTCCACTTACCAGCTTTGACGTAGTAGTACGCACCGTGCTTCTCATAGACGCAGGGCGGCAAATGCTTGTCAGATTTGCGGGGTCGGCCCATTTCTCAGCCTCATTTGCGGTTCCCGAGACGGGATTGTATCGGGGTGGCCCTTGTCGACGTATCGCCGGTAGACAAGGATGGAGCCGTCAGGGCGAGCCTGGTAGCGAATCCCCAGGGCTTTCAGCACTCTCATCTGTGCGGCGCGCCGCTGGCGATGCGTTATCTCTCGGATTTCTGCCTCAGTAAGCGTGAGCATATCGCCTCCAAAACGAAGCCCTAACGGGTGTTGTTGGTGAGCCAGGGCCAGCGCGGTGTGACTGCCTTCTCGGCGTCCTGGATGTAGTCCTGGTACAGCTTGCGGCGCTCTGCTTGTTCTGCTGGTGACGGCTCCATAGGTATGACCTTGTGGAAGTCGTCAGCAGATACCGCATGACAACTCGTGCAAGTGGCCCGAGCGCGCTGGGTGCCAAACCATGCATCCGGTAGTTCAACATCGCCGCCGCAGCGGCTGCATTTGCCGATGTACATTGCTGTTCTCCAAAACGAAGCCCGCGCTAGGCGGGCTGTATCCAGTGCTTCTTTGTGGTGTCCAGAACGTGCTGGATTGCGTCAGTCACTGCGGGTCTTCCCTATTTCTGCTGCTGCCATAACGATGGCGCGGCGAGTGGTTGCGTTCGCAGCCGGGAAATTCGGCACCATGGGCCAATTTCGGCGCTCGATGTCGCGGCCACAATAGATGACCGGGGCATCGTCCGCGCAGTGCGTGAACTCCAGGCAAATGCGCAGTTTCACTGCTAGGCGCAGCGCTTGGCTATCATCGGCCAGCGGGTTCCAGCGCTCTACCGGGCTACCGTCATCTTCGACTAGCCAAACGTTCAGCCGATCGGATTTCGTCTGATGGCCTGCGGCCTTCGCCGCCAAGTCCAGCAATTCACGATCTGTCATCTTCCTTGTCCTTGATAGCTGTCACGAAGATCCAGGCTATGCAGACAGCGCCGACAGCGCCTAAAAAAGCCTCAGGCCAACTCATAGTGTTTCCTCCATCTCCGGATTAGCCTTCACCCAAGCTCTAGCCCAGCGCTCCATGAGAACGCCTACATGCGCCCAGCTAGTCGCTTCCCGGTCAATTATGTGGAACGCCGTAGCTGCGTCTGTCTTGCCCCATGCTTCGTTGTCGACTTGGTCGATTTCGGGTAGCGCGTTCACGTTTGCTCCTTTGCCATGGCTGCGTCGAGAATCCTCAACGCGTGTTCTTGATCTTCATATTTCGTGCCAGTCACGACCAAGTACACGTCTTCGTATTGGCTGCCCTCGCTGGATGGATAGCCCCAGCGAGCGTGGCTCAGTACGTGCCCCCAGCGCAACCCATCCCGCGCCATCGCCACCAACGCATCCCGCTCCGCGCGCGACAGAGTGACAGCCTCGCCATCCGTCTTGCAGTACGTAGGGCGCTGGGCGATGGATTCGATTTCCTCTTGGTTCATGATTGCTCCGTTAATGATGCGTTGGGGCGGCAGATGCACTGTATATGCGCTACCAGGCTGCCCGAGTGCGTTGCTGCCCGAACACGCGGTGCTGTGATCCGTCGCTCGCGGGCAGCGCTTATTGCCGCACTCCGGGCAGAGCACCATCCGCATGTCGCCGAATAGCACCCGACGGCAGGTTGAGCACCAGCACGCCCGTTGTTGGGCTACGTGTGCCATTACTGCTCCTTGTTGTCGTTGGCGCGCTTGTTCCAGTCTCGGGCCAGCAGCTCAAGCTGCTCCGGTGTTTGAGGCACGTCGATTCCGTGGTCTTCGGGGAAAATGCAATCCTCGTGGTGGTCTGCTCGCAACCGCCACCAGTCCCGGCCGACGGGGGAGATGAGCG
>Ga0256893_1000435_pt1 | contig 14644 bp, 13 predicted proteins | sample MC6MC0666MT_FD_190201 | JGI IMG/M metagenome (GOLD analysis project Ga0256893, IMG submission 190201) | Metatranscriptome of enriched soil aggregate microbial communities from Iowa State University, Ames, United States - MC6-MC0666-MT... | ecosystem: Environmental > Terrestrial > Soil >... | reverse complement strand
TCCCACCAGCACGCGGTCCATGAACGGGTAGACGATGCAGACGCGCCCGTCCGATGCCTCGAAGTACGCCATGCGTCCGCCCAGCGCCGTGCGCAAAGCCGGATGATCCAGAATCAGATGCGATCCCTTCGTGCCCATGACGCGCGAACCCGCCCCTTCCAACGCACTGGCCGACCGGTCAAGCCAGGCGCCGGTGGCGTTGACGACGGTATCAGCAGTGACGTCCACGGTCTCGCCCGTGATCTCGTCGCGCAAGCGGAGCGTGTTGCCCCGGCAGGCCGTCACACAGCAATAGTTGGCGGCCAGCGACGCGGCTTGGTCGGCGTGCGCATCCGCCATCAATTCCAGAATCAGCCATTCGGGATGGCTGATCCAGGCGTCAAAGTAGGTGGCCGTCCAGCGTACGGCGTCGCGGAACAGGGCAGCGTCCGCAAGCGGCGTGCGGGCAATGCGATGGCCGGGCATCACGCGCTGGCGCCGCCCCAGGCGGTCGTAAAGCCGCAAGCCCAGCGCCACAACGAACAGGCCTCGGGCGCCGGGCGTTGCCGCAAACCCCGCAAAGCGCAGCACGCTGCCCAGCAATCCGCCAAAGCGGCTGGACAATGGCACCACCGTTTCCAGCGGGTGCACCAGGTGCGGCGCATTGCGCAACAGCAGATTGCGTTCGCGCGTGGCTTCCGCCACCAGACCGAACGCACCGCTTTCCAGATAGCGCAACCCGCCGTGAATCATCCGCGACGGCGCACTGCTGGCGCCGGCGGCAAAGTCGCCCTTGTCCACGATCAGGCAGTCAACGCCTTGCAGAGACAGGTCGCGGAATACGCCGACGCCATTGATGCCTGCGCCCACGATCACCGTTGAAAAGTGGCGGCCCGCAAGCGTGGCAGGGCGCACATAGGGCAAGCCATCCGGCGCGATTTCCGGCACATTGGCGGCCATCATGGTGCGGGCCTTGCAAGTTGTTCGAAGACGGGCGCCATGCTGCTGATCAACGCTTCAAACCCGGCGAAGTATTCCGCATGCGCATGCTCGGCGGCCGCGTCGGGCGCGACCGCAACGCAGCGCACCGGCAACACATCGTCCGCGCACGCCCCCTGCGATAGCGCCGCATAGCCCGCCGCACCGCGCGCGCCGGTCTCGTCGTCGCCACAGCGTTGCACGGGATGCCCCATAAAATTCGCCAGCAGTTGCACCACCCGCGGATCGCGTGCGCCGCCGCCCAACGCCGCCACGCCCCCGCTCGCACCCGCGCCCTCGTCTGCCCGCACGCCCAGGCCTCGCGCCGCCAAGCGCTTCAAGTGCCAGGCATGCAAGGCCACCACCGCGTCGACGACAGCGCGCGCCATGTGGGCGCGGCCATGGTGTCCCTTCAAGCCCACGAAGCCCGCAGTGGCGCCTGCCGCCACCCCGCCCCCATTGATGAAGGGCAGAAAGCGCAAGCCCTCCGCGCCCAGCGGCATCGACATGGCGCAGTCCACCACGGCCGCGGTATCGACCGCCGCGGTATCGACCGCCGCCGTGTCGTTGAACGGCATCGTTCGCGCCAACCAGGCCACGTTGGCCATCGACGACGGGCTGTTCTCTAGATACAGCCGATGGCTGGCTGGCCCGTACCGCACGATGGCGCCCACGTCAGGCTTGGGCTCGCGCGCGGGCGCCACCACCGCGTTCACGCACCACGTGCCAAACACCGCCACCGCGTGACCGCTCTTTACCGCGCCCACCGCCGCCAGCGACGCCAGCAGATCAATCGCGCCCACTGCGATAGGCAGCCCCGCGGGCAAGCCGCAAGCCGCGGCGCGCGCAGGCAGCAGATGCCCAATGACCGTGCCGGAAGGCACGATGGGCGGCAATGCGCGCGCCATCAGGTCTGGCAAGCCAGCCGCCTCAAACGCCATCGCCGACCACGCGCCCGTTTCCAAGGACAGCAAGCCCGCCGTGCTGACATCACTGGCATCCGTCGCGGCCTGGCCGCTTAACAGAAACGTCAGGTAGTCCTTGGCAAACAGCAGCCGCCGGATCTTCCGGTGCTCGCCGCCCTGCACATCGAACAGTTCGGCGGCGATCAGGCTGGATTGGCCCGCCCAGGGCCGGCAACCCACCTCCTGATAGAGCTCGTCGCCCCAACGCTGCGCCATGGCGCGGGCGCGAGCGGCGGCACGCTGGTCAGTGGAAGCCACTGCCCGCCCCGCCAACAACCGCCCGTGTTCGTCCAGCGCATAGAGCCCGGCGCCATGGCCCGTGCAGCTCAAGGCGCGCAGGTTTGCCACGCGCGGCCCCAACTGATCGGCCACGCTGCGCAGCGCGTGCATCAGTGCGGATTCAATGGCGTCCGCGCTCAGCTCGCATCCGCCGCCCGGCAGGTGCGTATACGGCAACGCGCCCCCGGAAGCGGCCAGCGTAGCCCCCGTCCCGGCCTCGAAGGCAACTGCCTTCAGGCCCGTGGACCCCATGTCGATACCCAGGAATATGTCGGCGTTCATGTTATGACATTGTCTACAGATATTTTTCGCAGGATAGCAGTGTTTCCCCTAGTAAAAGAAATAATTACGCTGCCATATAGTTCACTCGATGTCATAACAACGAGCGGGCCAATCAGGCCCGCCGACCGGGTATCCGAGCCACCAGGCATTGGATCAATGCGAGGAAAAGGAGCGCAACATGAGAAGAGATTTCTTGAAGACCGTAGCTGCTGCGGGCGCCAGCCTGGCAGGAGCCAATGCCTTTGCCCAAAGCGCGCCCGCGGCGCAAGGAACCGGGCTGAAAGGCGCCAGCAACGACGTGTATGTGATGAACGTCATGGTGTCCGGAGTGGAGTACTGGTTCCCGGTGTACGAAATGATGAAACAGCTGGGCCAGACCCTGGGCGTGAAGACGCGCTATTCCGGCACGCCGGAGTACGACGTCAATAAACAACTGGCCTCGTTTGAACAAGAACTGGCCCGCAAGCCCGCCGGCATCCTGTTGCACCCGATGAATCCCGACCCCTTCATCGAACCCATCAACCGCGCCGCCGCCATGGGCATCCCGGTCGTCACCTTCGCGGCCGACTCGCCCAATTCCAAGCGCGTGTCGTTCGTGACGTCAGACAACGAACGCGAAGGCGTGCAGGCCGCCGACGCCATTGCGGGCGCGCTTGACGGCAAGGGCGATTACGCCGTGCTGGAGAACCCGGGCCAGGACAATCACGACCGCCGCATCGCCGCCTTCATCAACCGCATGAAGACCAAGTACCCGGGCATGAAGCTTGTGGGCCGCGCGGCCAGCAATCAAGATCCCAACAAGGCGTATCAAGCCACCTTGAGCCTGGCGCAAGCCAATCCCAACCTGGCCGCGCTCTTCATGCCGGAGGCGAATTCGGCGCTGGGCGCCGCCCAGGCCAGCATCGAGACCAAGAAGAACATCAAGGTGCTGTGTTGCGACGTCAACGCAAAGATTCTGGACATGATCAAGTCGGGCGAGGTCTATGGCGCGGTCAACCCGAACCAGGGCGTGCAGGGCTACATGGGCATGATGCTGCTGTTCCTGGCGCGCAACCAGCAACTGATCGACCCCATGAACGACGCCAAGCGCAATGGCACCAATCCGATGGCGGTGCCTTTTCTGGACAACGGGCTGTCCATTGTCAGCAAAGCCAACGCCGACGACTTCTACTGGGATAAATACCTGGCCCGCCGCGGCACCAAGGGCATTAACGAATGAGCGCGCCTCCGCCACTGCTGGCGCTGCACGGCATCGCCAAGCGCTTCGGCGCGTCGCGGGCGCTGGCCGGCGTGCACTTCTCGCTGCAACGGGGCGAAATCCACGCCCTGTGCGGCGAGAACGGCGCGGGCAAGTCAACGTTGATGAAGATCATCGACGGCATCTACACGCCCGACGAAGGCGACATCCACCTGGATGGCGAACGCGTGGTCATCCGTGGCCCCGCGCACGCCATGCAGCTGGGCATCGGGCTGGTCCACCAAGAGATCGCGCTGTGCGGCGACGCCACGGTGGCGGAAAACATCTTCATGCCGGAAATTTCCACGCGCCCGCGCGCATGGATGGACTTCGCCAGCCTGAACGCGCGCGCAGCCCAAGTGCTGGCCCGGCTGGGGCAAGACATCGACCCCGCGCGGCGCGTGGACGACCTGGGCATTTCCAGCCAGCAACTGGTGGAAATCGCCAAAGCGCTGACGCTGAACTGCAAGGTGCTGATCCTGGACGAACCCACCGCAGCGCTGACCGAAGTGGAGTCCGCCGCCCTCTTTCGCGTCTTGCACGACCTGAAGGCGCAAGGCATCGGCATCATCTATATCAGCCATCGCATGGCCGAGATCTTTCAGCATTGCGATCGCGTCACCGTGCTGCGCGACGGGCGCGACGTGCTGTGCGCCCCGCTTGCGGACTTGACTCCCAATGCGCTGGTGCGCGGCATGGTGGGGCGGGACTTGGGCAGCTACTACCCGCCCAAGCAGGGCGATCACGTGGGCGATCACGTGGGCGATCACCACGACGACGCCCCGCTGCTGCAAGTCGACAACATCGCGGACGACGTTGCCGTGCACGGCATCTCGTTCACGCTCAAACGCGGAGAAATCCTGGGCGTATCCGGGCTGATGGGCGCTGGCCGCACCGAGCTTGCCGAAACCCTGTGCGGCTTGCGCCGCGCCCGCCGCGGCGAAGTCCGCCTGCGCGGCAAGCTGCTGCGGCTACGCCGCTATGGCGACGCCTTGCGCCACGGCATCGCCTACCTAAGCGAAGACCGCAAGGCCGCCGGCCTGTTCCTGGAATTGCCCATCGAACAGAACGTATCGTCCATGGCGCTCAAACGCATCAGCTCGCGCTTCGGGCTGCTGCGCCGGCAGGCCGAACGGCGTCTAGCGCTGGAATTGGGCGCGCGCTTGAAGCTCAAATCCGACGGTGTGGAAATCGACACCGCCAGCCTGTCCGGCGGCAACCAGCAAAAGGTGGCCATCGCCAAACTATTGGCCACCCGGCCCGCCATCTTGCTGATGGATGAACCCACGCGCGGGGTGGACGTGGGCGCGAAATCCGAGATCCACCACATCCTGCGTGACTTGGCCAACCAGGGCGTGGGCGTGGTGGTGATTTCGTCTGAACTTCCCGAAATCATCGGCCTGTGCGACCGCGCGCTGGTGATCCGCGACGGCCGGCTGGCCGGTGAATTGGCGGCAAGCGACATGAGCGAAGAACGCCTGCTAAGACTGGCGTCGGGGCTCACTGCCGAGGAGACAATCTGATGTCCGAACTCAAACCCTCCCCCGCGGCCGACGCGGCGCTGATGCCCGAGGCCGGTCTCACCGCCCGCCGGCCCGCGCCCGAAAGCAAGCTGCGGCACAAGCTGGCCAGCATGCGCGAAGCGGGCTTGCTGCTCATCATCGCCCTATTGGCCATCGGCATGAGCTTCGCGTCGCCCCACTTTCTAACGTGGGAAAACATCCGGGCGATGCTGTTGTCGTTCTCCATCGAAGGCATCGTGGTCGTCGGCATGACCTTGCTGGTGATCGTGGGCGGAATCGACCTGTCGGTGGGTTCCGTTGTCTGCATGGCGATGGTCATTACCGGCAAGCTGTTCCTGATGGGGGTCGACCCCTGGACCGCCAGCCTCGCCGCCATCGGCGCAAGCGCCATCGTCGGCGCGCTAATCGGCCTGTGCGTCACCCGGATCGGGCTCAGCCATTTCATTGCATCACTGGCGTTCATGGTGATCGTGCGCGGCTTGTCGCTGGCCATTACCCAAGGCACGCCGCAGTCGCTGTTTTCCCTGCCGGCGCAATTCAAGTTCATCGGCCAGGGCGTCATCGGCGGCATCCCGGCGGTGATTCTGATCTTCGCCGCGATTGTGCTTATCAGCGACTTCGCGTTGCGCCGCGCCGCGTTGCTGCGCAAGGTGTTCTACACCGGCAGCAACGAGAAAGCCGCGCTCTATTCCGGCATCCGCACCGGCCACGTGAAATTCTGGGTCACCGTGTTGTGCTCGGCGCTGGCGGGGGTGGCGGGCGTGGTTTACACCGCGCGCTTCGGCGCCGCCACGCCCACCTTCGGCCTGGGCATGGAGCTGAACGTCATCGCCGCCGTCGTGATTGGCGGCGCCAGTTTGAAAGGCGGCTCGGGCACCGTGCTGGGCGCCGTGCTGGGGCTGGCGCTGCTGTCGGTGGTGACCAGCTCGCTCATCCTGCTGGACGTCTCACCGTACTGGCAAGACGTGGTCAAGGGCCTGATTCTGCTTGCCGCGGTCACCGTCGATCATCTTATGAACGTCAAGAAGGGACACCGATGAACATCACCACGTTGGGCGCATCCGGCATCTCCTGCGAATCCGTCGGGCTGGGCACCTGGGCAATGGGCGGCTGGATGTGGGGAGGCGGCGATGACGCCGCCGCCATCGACGCCATCCGCGCATCCATTGACGCAGGCGTGCGCCTGATCGATACCGCGCCCGCCTATGGCTTGGGGCATGCCGAATCTCTGGTGGGCACGGCCTTGAAAGGCCGCCGCCACGACGCCATCATCGCCACCAAATGCGGGCTGGTGTGGCACACCCAGCAAGGCGCGCATTTCTTTGACGAAGACGGCAAGCCCGTGCACCGCTTTCTTGGCCGCGACTCGATCTTCCATGAAGTCGAACAAAGCCTGGCGCGTTTGCAGACCGACTACATCGATCTGTACATCACGCATTGGCAAGACAGCACCACGCCCGTCGCTCAGACCATGGACGCCTTGCTGACCCTGAAACGGCAAGGCAAGATCCGCGCCATCGGCGTCAGCAACGTGTCCGCCGACACGCTGGCGGAGTACCTGCAACATGGCCAGGTCGACGCCATCCAGGAACGGTACAGCCTGATTGACCGCGACATTGAGTCCACCTTGTTGCCACTGTGCCGGGAGCATGGCGTGGCGTCGCTAGGGTATTCATCGTTGGCGCTTGGCCTGCTGGCCGGCCCGATCGACCCGGCGCGCCAATTCACCGGCGACGACCAGCGCGCAGGCAACCCGCGCTTTTCCGCCGCCAACCGCTTGCAGCTACAGACCTTCTTCCAGGATTTGGAACCGGTGCGGCAACGCATCGGATGTTCGCTGGCGCAATTGATGATCGCCTGGACCACCCGCCCGGGCGGCGTCACGCTGGCCTTGTGCGGCGCGCGTACGCCCGAGCAGGCGCGCCAGAACGCGGGCGCGGCATCCATCAGCCTGGACGCCGACGCCATTACCGCTATCCACACGGCGGCGGAACGCCATCTGTCGGCGCTGGATTGAACATCCGATTCGCTGCCGCCGTTTCACTACATCCGTTTCGCCACACCCGTTTCGCTACAAGCGCGCCGCCCCCATCCCACCTCAAGGACGCAAAGATGCCGCAAGATAAAACCGCCCGCCTGAACCGACTGCTGAACGGCGGACGCTGCCTGGACATCGCCATCGACCACGGGGTCTGCAACGAACCCAGCTTCCTGGATGGCCTGGAAGACATGCCCGCCGTCATCGAGCAACTGGCTGCCGCGCGGCCCGACGCAATCCAGCTCAACTTCGGCCAGGCCGACCTGCTGCAAGATCGCCCCGGCCGCGACAAACCGGCGCTGGTCATGCGCCTGGACATGGGTAACCCCTATAACGCCACCACGCACCGCGTGATGTGGGCGGTGCTGCAAAACACACAAGACCCTGTGTTGCCCGCTGTGCAAATGGACGCGGCCTGCGTCGTCGTCAATCTGTTCATGCTGCCCGACGAGCCCGACCTGTTCCGCCAGTGCGTGGCCAACATCGCGCAAGTGCGGGCTGACTGCGACCGCTATGGCATGCCGCTGATGATCGAGCCCCTAGTCATGGCGCCGCACTCCGCCAAAGGAGGGTACATGGTCGACGGCGACGCCGAGAAAATCGTGACGCTGGTTCGCCTTGCCCGCGAAATGGGCGCCGACATCATCAAGGCCGACCCCACGACCCACACCCAGGACTTCCACCGCGTCGTGCAAGCCGCGCGCTGCCCGGTGCTGGTGCGCGGCGGAGGCCGGGAAGATCTGCGACGCGTATTCGAAAGATCGCGCGAACTGCTGGATCAAGGCGCGGTGGGCTTGGTGTACGGCCGCAACGTCTACCAACACGCCAACCCGCAAGCGGTGGTGCAGGCGCTGATGGCGATGATTCACCAAAACGCCAGCGCACAAGATGCGTGGGGCGTGTATGAACGAGGGGGGATTGGGGCCGTTCAGCCAGCATAGACAGGCCCCGCTTCGATCAAGGTGGCGACGGCCGCTAGTGACGATGTCTTCGGTCGCGGCGTTTACCCCCGCCGCCCATAACACCCCAAGAACATTTCCACCGCCGCATCCGCCACGCGCTTGCTCTCGGCTTCGCCCAGCGGCGGTTGCCCGAGCGTGACCTGGGGCCAGAACGCGAAGCTCTTCACCAGCCCTTGCAACTGGTGCCCGGCAAAGTCCGGGTCCACATCCGCCAGCTTCCCGTCTGCAATCGCCGCGCGTATCCACGCCGTCACGCCGCCCTCTTTTTCACCCATGCGGCACACGATGCCCTGCGCGCGTTCGGGGGAATGGATGATTTCGGCCATCGCCACCCGCGCCAGATCAATGAAATTCGGGTCGGCCAGCAGCGCGAGCTTTTGCATCAGCAACTGCCGCAATTGTTCGTCCAGGGCGACGTCGGCCCGATACGGGAGGTCAACGCTGGCGATACTGCTGGCCCATAGCTCCTCAAGGATGTGAGAGAACAGTTCTTCCTTGCTGGGGAAATGGTTGTAGACCGTGCGCTTGGACACGCCCGCCGCACTGGCGATGCGGTCCATGCTGGTGGCCTCAAAGCCGGCCGTTCGAAACTCTTCCACGGCCGCCCGCACAATGGCCTCGCGTTTGCGATCGGTCAGGCGTTGCGGGGGACGGGGCATGGCGGCTTCAGGCTCGAATGGTTAACGTGCGGCGGATTTTACACTGGTCAGTGTACTTTTCAGAAAAACGAAACTACACTGCGCAGTGTAATTTTTCTGCCTGGAATGCTTACCGTGACCGCCCTGACCTCCTGCCCGCAATCCTCGCCACCCCGCTACGCCGAATCGCCCCAACACCGCGATGGCCGCTTTCGCAACCCGCTGCCGCGCCCGTCGCTGGGCTTCTGGCAAGGCTTGAAACTGACCTGGACGTTCTTCTTCGCCAAGCCCAAGCACACCGTGCCGGGCCGCGCCATCCCCGTGCGCGCCATTGACATCGCAGCGCTGGAAGCCGCGCCCGACCGCAGCCTGTACCGCCTGGGGCATTCGACGATTCTGATGAAGCTGCGCGGCCGCTACTGGCTGACCGACCCGGTATTTTCCGAACGCGCGTCCCCCGTGCAATGGGCAGGCCCCGCGCGCTTCCATGCGCCCCCAATCTCCATCGAAGACCTGCCGCCGATTGCCGGCGTGATCCTGTCGCACAACCATTACGACCACCTGGACCGCGCCGCCATCGCCAAGCTGGCCGGCAAGACCGCCCGCTTCATCACGCCGCTGGGCGTGGGCGACCAGCTCATCGCCTGGGGCGCGGACCCGGCGTGCGTCGAACAGCTGGACTGGTGGCAATCCACCGACGCCGACGGCCTGCGCCTGACCGCCACCCCGGCCCAGCATTTCTCGGGCCGCGGGCTGACCGACTCCGACCGCAGCCTGTGGGCGTCATGGGTGATCCAGGACGCCGACTTCCGCGTGTTCTTCAGCGGCGACAGCGGCTACTTCGACGGCTTCAAAGCCATCGGCGACGCCTACGGCCCCTTCGACCTGACGCTGATGGAAACCGGCGCTTATGACAAACGCTGGGCCTTCGTCCACATGCAGCCTGAAGAAACGCTGCAAGCGCATCAGGATCTGCGCGGCCGCTGGCTGCTGCCCATACACAACGGCACGTTCGACCTGGCGCTGCATCCGTGGGAAGAACCGTTCGAACGGATCATGGCGCTGGCAAAGGAAAATGACGTCTCGCTGACCACGCCCATGATGGGGGTACGGGTGAACATGACGGCGCCGGGGGTGGGCACGCCGTGGTGGCGAAAGGCCGGCGTCACGCCATAATCGCTCCAGTACAATCCGGGGTTTGGCGACGTTGTGATCGCCCACCCTCTGGACCAAAGCATGTTGCGACTGTCTGAAATCAAGCTGCCGTTGAACCACACGCCCGAAGAATTGCCTGCCGCGATTCTCAAGAAACTAGGCGTTCCGGCCAGCGATCTGCGCGGCTTCACCATCTTTTTGCGCAGCTACGACGCACGCAAGAAACACAATATCCTGCTGACCTACACGCTGGATATCGACATCGAAAATGAAGCCGCGCTGCTCCAGCGCTTTCACGATGATCGTCACGTCAAGCCGACGCCCGACACCGAATACAAATTCGTCGCCCAAGCGCCCGCCACGCTGAACAAGCGCCCCATCGTCATCGGCACCGGCCCCTGTGGCCTGTTCGCAGGGCTCGTCCTGGCGCAGATGGGCTTCAAGCCCATCATCCTGGAACGCGGCAAGGCGGTGCGTGAACGCACCAAAGACACCTGGGGCCTGTGGCGCAAACGCGTCCTGAACCCCGAATCGAACGTGCAGTTCGGCGAAGGCGGCGCAGGCACGTTCTCGGACGGCAAGCTGTACAGCCAGATCAAAGACCCCAAGCACTACGGCGAAAAGGTCCTGAAGGAATTCGTGCTGGCCGGCGCACCGGAAGAAATCCTGTTCGTCAGCAAGCCGCACATCGGCACGTTCCGCCTGGTGGGCATGGTGGAAGTCATGCGCGACACCATCACCAAGCTGGGCGGCGAAGTGCGCTTTTCCAGCAAGGTTGAAACGCTGCACCGCGAAAACGGCCAGGTGACGGGCGTGACGCTTGCCAGCGGCGAACACATCGAAGCCGACCACGTCGTGCTGGCCATTGGCCACAGCGCACGCGACACGTTCCAGATGCTGCACGACCAGGGCGTGTTCATGGAAGCCAAGCCGTTCTCGATCGGCTTCCGGATTGAACACCCGCAATCGCTGATCGACCGCGCCCGCTTCGGCCCCAGCGCTGGCCACCCGATTCTGGGCGCGGCCGACTACAAACTGGTGCACCACGCCAGCAACGGGCGCTCGGTGTACAGCTTCTGTATGTGCCCGGGCGGCACCGTGGTCGCCGCCACGTCGGAACCGAACCGCGTCGTCACCAACGGCATGAGCCAGTACTCGCGCAACGAACGCAACGCCAACGCCGGCATCGTGGTGGGCATTTCACCCGAGGTGGATTACCCCGAACACGTCTTGGCCGGCGTGGATTTTCAGCGCAAGTGGGAGTCGCAAGCGTTTGTGCTGGGCGGCGAAACGTACAGCGCGCCGGGTCAGTTGGTGGGGGATTTCATCGCAGGCAAGGCGTCCACGGAGTTCGGTTCCGTGCTGCCGTCGTACACGCCCGGCGTGCATCTGACCGACCTGGCCACCGCCCTGCCCGACTTCGCGATTACCGCTATCCGTGAAGCGCTGCCCGCGTTCGACAAGACCATCAAGGGTTTCGGCATGCACGACGCCGTGCTGACCGGCGTGGAAACGCGCACATCGTCGCCCATTCGCATCAAGCGCGATAACGACACGCTGCAAAGCCTGAACACCAAGGGCTTGTTCCCGGCGGGTGAAGGCGCGGGGTATGCGGGCGGGATTCTGTCGGCGGGCGTGGATGGGATCAAGATTGCCGAGGCCGTGGCGTTGAGCATGACGGGCCGCCAGGGGTAATGGCGGCCGCCTGCCATTAGGGGTTGCCGGCTTTGGCCTGTTGCGCCCGGTATTCCGGCACTGCGACGCCGCCGACGCCCCAGTTTTCCATCTCGACTTCGTCAATCACGACGAAAGTCGAGGCGTGCGGCTTGCCCAGCACCTCAAACAGCAAATCACTGACGCCTTTGATCAGTGCGCGCTTCTGTTCGGGCGTGGTCGCCGTCGCGCCGGGCGCGGTGCCTTCGCGCGTGACCTTGATATTGACGTAGGGCATGTGGTTCTCCTTTGAATCAAGCGTTGCCGCGGGGGAATCATGGTCATGACTATTGAAGGTCAGGCGCCCGCCACCTGCCCGCCATCAACATGCAGGATTTCACCGGTCACAAAACCAGCGTCCTCAAGATACAGTACCGCCTGGGCCACGTCAGCCACGTCGCCCAGGCGCTTCATGGGATGCAATGCCGCCAATGCCTGATGCGTGTCGGGCGCATGCATGGGCGTCTTGATAATGCCGGGCGACACCGCATTGACGCGAATATTCCTGGTCGCGTATTCGATGGCCAGGCTGCGCGTGGCGGCTGCCAGCCCGCCCTTGGTCAACGACGCCAGCACGGACGGCACGTTGGAGTTGGCGTGGTCCACCAGCGTCGTGGTGATTTGCACGATGTGGCCGCCGCCCTGCTTCAACATGGCGTCCACGGCGTGCTGCGTCGTGTAGAAAAAGCCGGCCAGGTTCGTTGACAGCACATCTCGGTACTGCTGTTCCGTATAGGCGGTAAAAGCGTTGGCGATGAAAATGCCGGCGTTGTTAACCAGCGTATCCACCCGCCCAAAGCGGGCCAGCGCCTGCTCCACGACAGCCTTGCCCGTGGCGGGGTCGCCGATATCCCCAGCGATGGTCAGGTAGTTGGGATCGTCCGACGGCTTGATCGACCGCGACGTTCCTACCACCCGGTAACCGCGGTTCAGGAATGCCCGGGCGATACCCTCGCCCAGTCCTTGCGACGCGCCCGTAACGATAGCGACTTTCTGTTCGTTGCTCATGATGTTTCCTTCTCAATGTGGTGGGTGTGAGAAGAACATTAGGCGTATCGGCGCTGTTCGAAAATCCGCTAATCTTGCTCAATGGCTGATAAAAAACGCACAGACCCCGACTGGCAGGACATTCGAGTTTTCCTGGCGCTTGCGCGCTACGGCAGCTTGTCGGCGGCTGCGCGGGCGCTGTCGACCAACCATTCGACGATTTCTCGACGGCTGCACTCGCTTGAGGCCACGCTTGGCGAAACGCTGGTCGAACGCCGGCCTGACGGCTACGTACTGACCGCCGCCGGCTCGCATGCGCTGGCCGCCGCCAGCGACATGGAAGCCGCCGTCCACACCTTGGGCAGAGGCGGCGCGGACAGCGCGTTACGGGGCTTGGTGCGGATCAACGCTCCGCCCGCCTTGTCGCAGGGTTTTCTTGTCGGCAAGCTTGCCCAACTGCCGTTGCGGCATCCTGGTATTGATATCGACCTGGCCACCGATTTGCGATCGGTAAGTCTTGAGCGGCATGTCACTGACATCGCGGTACGGCTGGGCCGCCCGCAGGACGGCGACTTCATTGCCAAAACGTTGGGGTACATGGCGTTTGGCTTCTATGCGGAAGCCACGCTTTGCAAACGCATTCAGAGCGGCGCCGAACCGGTGTTTGTGGGCTTTGACGAAGCCAATGCCTATCTGCCCGAAGCGGCGTGGCTGGCCCGCCGCTTTCCGCGCGCGCGCATGATTTTTCGCGCCAACAACCAAGTGGCGCAGGCCTTGGCGGCGCAGTCCGGCGTGGGCATCGCGCTGCTGCCGCACTACGTCGGACGCACCACGCCAGGGCTGCAAGCATGCCCCGTGGAAGCCCCGCCTGCCCCGCGCGAAATCGTGCTGCTGACGCGCCGGCAAGACCGCAAAGACGCGCCGATCCAAACCGTGGCGGACTATCTGATCCACGTGTTCGAGGAGGAAAAGGCGCTGTTCGAGGCCTGACGCTGCGGCGCGGCCTTGGTTCGACTCGCTCGGCGCCACCGCATGCATCCACCCGACATCCCGCGCTAAATACCTGCAATTTTTTCCGCCGCCTTGATTGAAAAAATCAATCAACCCGTCTCTTGAAACCTGCGAACCCGCTGCCACATTTGCGCTATGGCGGGGCGACGCAGCGTGAAAAAGTCTCAGGCCGCAGCGCCCTACGGCCGCCTGAACCAGACCTTATCGGGAGACGAACATGGCAACTTATCCATTTTTCGATAGCGGTATCAGTTCCGCGCTGGACACCCTGCAACAGCTGGACAACCTTCTGCGATCTTCGACTGCGCCTTCCAACCTGCGGTCCACCACGCGCGCAGGCTTTCCGCCCGTGAACGTGGGCGCAAGCGCCGACTCGATTGAAGTTGTGGCGTTTGTGCCGGGCGTCGACCCGGACGCGCTTGAGGTCACCATGGAAAAAGGCCTGCTGACGATTTCCGGCGAACGGCGCGAAGAAGACCCTGCCGGGCAAACCACCTTGTACGCACGCGAACGCGCACGCGGCCGTTTCAGCCGCGTGGTGGAACTGCCCAGCGACGCGGACCCGGAAAACATCCAGGCGCGCTACACCGACGGCTGCCTTTGCATTTCCATCGGCAAGCGCGAATCCGCCAAGCCGCGCCAGATCACCATCCAATGAACTAGCCGACGACACAGGAGGATCATCATGGAAGAACGCAACCAAGTGGCCGCCCCGCGCGGCTCGGAATCCTTGACCAAGGTCTCGAACGCGAACCCCCGCCCGGCCACCCTGCCCGCCGTGGACATCTACGAAAACGCCACCGGCATTACGCTGCTGGCCGACCTGCCCGGCGTGTCCAAGGACAGGCTGTCGATCAAGGTGCAGTCCAACGAACTGTTGATCGAAGGCGAAGCCGC
>Ga0256893_1000403_pt1 | contig 15226 bp, 11 predicted proteins | sample MC6MC0666MT_FD_190201 | JGI IMG/M metagenome (GOLD analysis project Ga0256893, IMG submission 190201) | Metatranscriptome of enriched soil aggregate microbial communities from Iowa State University, Ames, United States - MC6-MC0666-MT... | ecosystem: Environmental > Terrestrial > Soil >... | reverse complement strand
GGTAAAGACCAAACGGCTATTGGTTTTAGTGCAACAGGTTTGGTCAATGGTGAAACTGAATCGGTCTTATCAGGTGTTTCAGCAACGGTGACTGCTAAAGATGCTGGCAAATACACCAATACTTCAACAGGTCTCGACAAGAACTATGATCTTAGTTTTATTGATGGCTCATTAGATATTGCTAAAGCTAAAGCCACTGTCACCGCCAATAGTGTATCAACCACCTATAACGGTAAAGATCAAACTGCTGCTGGTTTTAGTGCTTCTGGTTTAGTCAATGGAGAGACAGAATCTGTATTATCTGGTGTAAGCGCAACGGTTACCGGCAAAGATGCTGGCAAATACGCCAATACTGCAACGGGTGCAGACAAAAACTATGAGCTAACTTTTGTTAATGGTGCATTGGATATTGCGAAAGCTAAAATTAACCAAGTGACAGGCATTAGCGCCAATAATCGTATTTATGATGCAACCACCAACGCAACATTAAATACTGGATCAGCACAATTCACTGGTATGGTTGCAGGCGATGAATTGAAAGTTGCAACAGCAACTGGACAATTCGATGATAAAAATGTGGGTATAGCAAAACAAGTCTCGATTCAGGGTGTTAGTTTAAGTGGTGCAGATGCACACAACTACGAGTTGGTGAATAACACTGCACAAACTACGGCAGATATTCGCCAAGCCAATATTCAAAACATTGCTGGAATTACGGCTAACAATCGTACTTATAATGGATTAACTGCCGCTGAACTTAATCTCAGCAACGCACAATTCAACGGGATCTACGCTGGGGATAATTTAAACGTTGCAACAGCAATAGGACAATTTGACAGTGCAACCACAGGGCAAGCAAAAAATGTATCGATTACAGCTTTAAGTCTAGGTGGCTTAGATGCTCAAAACTACAAACTTGTGGATACCACCGCTGTGACCACAGCTGATATTTATCTGTTAACCCCTGCAGCGTATTTACAAGCCATACAATTCAAACGACCGCGTTATTTGCCTGAAACCAATAACGTCTTAAATACAGTTGATTTAGATGTACGCCAAGGTGGAGTTAACACTGCAGGTATTCAAATTTTGGCAGGGGAGCACTAATTGATGAAACAACAACACAATATTTTGGCAACATCTGTGGCTGCTTGTCTGATGCTTTTGACCAGCAGTAACCATGCAGCGCCAGCACCTAATGCGGGTCAACTGCTACAACAACAGCAACAAGGACAAAGCCTTGAACCACAGGCTGCTGTTCAGATAGAAAGTTCAGCAAGCAATAACGTACCTAACTCGCCTGATATCCAAATTCCTGTACGCAAAATTGAAATCACTGGAAATAGTCGTTTTAGCACAGCGCAATTGCATCACTTAGTGGCGGATGCCGAAGGTAAACAATTGAGTCTTCAGCAACTTTGGCAAGTAGCCCAAAAGATTACCACTTACTACCAGCAACAGGGCTATGCCTATAGTCGGGCTTATCTGCCTCAGCAGAATCTAAGTCAGGGTGTAGTACGTATCAATGTACTCGAAGCGTATTATGATCAAACCCAGATTGATAATCAAAGTCGAACGCAAAACTGGCTAATTGAACAAACCGTTGCACCACTTAAACAAGGTGAGCGGATCAACAGTGACCAGATGCAACAACAACTCAAACTGCTCAATCGTTTAAATGGGGTCAATACCCGAAATGTTTTGACCCCTGGTGCAACAGTCGGAAGTAGCCAACTCAATGTTGAAGTACAAAATGCAGGCATGTTGAATGGTTATATTGGCGCAGATAACTTTGGTAATCGTTATACCAGTCAAGTGCGTGGAACCGCTGGAATTTCTGCCAACAACCTTGCAGGCTTAGGCGATGAACTGAGTTTAGATGTAATGACTGCAGGCAAACGCATGAACTACGGGCGCGTGGGTTATGCATTTACCTTTACAGGAATGGGTACTCGGGCAGGCGCAAGTTATTCTTATCTAGATTATGAACTTGGAAAAGAGCTAAAAAACATTGGCGCAGAAGGGAGTGCTGCACAAAGTAGCGTATTCATTAGCCAACCTGCCTTACTGACCAATAATGCAGAAGTCCTTCTCAGCTTACAATATGATCATAAACAACTGAAAGATGATATTCAGCTCAATCAATATTACAAACATCGAAATATTGACGTGGTGACTGCCCGACTGGATGGCTCGCAGTTCGATCAATTCTTGGGTGGAGGCTTAACCCAATATGGTGCCTCAACCAGTTATGGTCGTGTGAAATTTAAAAACGATGATGCCGCTGCTTTAGATGCGCAAACAGCGAAGACAGCTGGAGACTACTATACAGCTACATTGAATCTGTCACGCTTACAAAACCTAAGCAATAAGGGCACGCAAGGCTATTTGGGAGTTTATGGACAATACAGTCCTTATAATCTAGACAGTGCAGAGCAATATCTAGGTGGTGGTCCATTTAATGTTCGTGGTTATGAATCGAGTCAATTTGCAGGCTCTACAGGTTATTTGGCCACGGCAGAACTGAGACAAAGTTTATTTGCCGATGCAAAGCATCAGCTAACAGCGAAAGTATTTATCGATACAGCAGAAGTCACGTTAAATGCTAAGCGTTGGGCAGGTGTGACAGGCGATAATCAAGTTCAAATCAGTAGTGCAGGTTTAGGTTTGAACTGGACGAGTGCGTGGAATATTCAAGCCAATGCAGAAGTTGCCTTTCCAATTGGAAATACGCCAGAGCAGTTGCAAGACCGTGATAATCACCAGTACTGGTTGAGTTTAAGAAAAACTTTCTAATTTGATTGAGTAAATAAGGAGGCTTTTGTCTCCTTATTTATGTCGCCACGCGATAGCAACACGCTGTATGGTTAAACTCAATTTATTTGAGTAACGAAAAACTCCCTCCTTCAAAAAAGGTGAGAAGTATTCACTTCGCAAGGGGGAAGATTCAAACAATCTGAGTAAAAACTTAGCAAAAGGGATTTAAAAATCTAGCTGATGAGAATAAAACTTACACAGCCACACTTTACATTTAAAGTTTAAATTCTTTTGCGTAGACGAAGTCAAACCTTGCGCTGCAAACAAAGCCGATTAATATTCGTTGGGTGACCGCTACACCATCTATAATTAAATGATGTAAAAGCAAAATGATTAAATGGATATAAGTTGGAATGCCATTGATGAGTAATGGATATTTTTATCATGATTATTTGTATAGGCTTGTATATACAAATAACATCGACTCAAGATACAATGAGTTAGAATATTTTGTATGAGTTTTAGCCAATGTCAAGAGCGTCAAAGCACAATGATCTAGACTTATCTCTAGAAGAAGATAGTCCTGTTCCTTTGTATTTGCGCGTGAAGCAAATGATTTCACAAAAAATTTATGAAGGAACATGGACTGTAAATAAAAAAATTCCTTCAGAAAGTGAGTTGGTGAATTTACTGGGTTGTAGTCGTATGACGGTCAATCGGGCATTGCGCGAACTGACCAGTGAAGGTTTATTGGTGCGTATACAAGGTGTTGGCTCTTTTGTCGCTGAAGGGCAAGGTCGTACAGCATTATTTCATGTGAATAATATTGCAGAAGAAATTATTGCGAGAAATCATAAACATCATGCTGAAGTATTGGTACTTGAACAAATTCAAGCCAATGAAGAACAAAGTCGATTAATGCAAATTCGAGAAGGACAACGACTATTTCACTCGATCATTGTGCATTATGAAAATGATGTGCCTGTGCAGATCGAAGATCGTTTAGTTGATCCCGTACTGATTCCAGATTATTTGGCACAAGATTTTAAAACTATCACGCCTAATGCCTATTTAATGTCAAAAGCACCTGTTACTGAAGGTGAGCATGTGGTTACTGCGATTCTTGCTTCAGCACAAGAATGTAAATGGCTAAAAATCAATAAAACAGAGCCTTGTTTATTGATCCGCCGTAGAACATGGTCCAATAAACAACTGATCTCCAGTGCAAGACTGATTTATCCTGGCAGTCGCTATTATTTGGAAGGTAAATTTACCCAATGATTGAGCTTTTAAAAGCCAGCCATTACAAAAAAATGCGATGGAAAAATGGGAAAGGCTATACGCTTGAAATCGCCCGTAGTGTCGGTGAAAGCTTAGTTGAGTTTGATTGGCGGATTTCGATGGCCGATGTGAAAACATCGAGTGATTTTTCCAAGTTTAATGGGATGAATCGCTTTTTGACGGTATTGGAAGGTCAAGGTCTTTCACTGCGTATAGATGATGATTTTAAGTATTTAAAAACATTGCAGTCCGTCGAGTTTCGTGGAGACAGCGTGGTCAGTTGTGAATTGCTGGCAGGGTACATTCGCGATTTTAATTTGATTTTTAATCCAAAAAAGTTTGATGCACAGTATCAGTGGATTTTCTCTCCAGAAGCCTTAGAAATACCCATATTATCTGACGTGATGTTTGTTTTTAATCAGAGTGTTGAGGTGTTAGTTATCGAAATTGGTCAACAGATTTTTCATCTGGAACATCAGGACAGTCTTAAACTCGAAGATGAAAAATCATTAAAGACAATCATTTTAAATCAGCAATTTTTAAAGCAAACTTGTCTAATACAACTCACAAAAATCTAAATTTTATTGATTCTACTTAAACGCATACAACCTTAAGTTGTCTGCGTTTTTTGTTTTTATGAAAAATAAATCTATTTATTTTATATGTTTATAAATTTTTTTAAAAATAATTTAAAAAGCATCTTTTCAATATTAAAGATTTGTGTAGTATATAGATGTATATACAAGTTAGTACATTGCTATACAGTGAATGCAGTTTAATTTGCTGGTTTAAACTCAAAGGAAGGAGTCCTATTGTGACAACAACGACAACAAAATTTCGTGATGTAGAAATTCGCGCACCTCGTGGTACTAAGCTCAATGCAAAAAGTTGGTTGACTGAAGCTCCACTGCGTATGTTGATGAATAATCTTGATCCTGATGTCGCAGAGAATCCAAAAGAGCTTGTTGTTTACGGTGGTATTGGTCGTGCTGCACGTAATTGGGAATGTTATGACAAGATTGTTGAAACACTTAAAACTTTAGAAAATGACGAAACTTTATTGGTTCAATCAGGTAAACCCGTCGGCGTATTCAAAACACATAAAGATGCACCACGTGTTCTTATTGCCAATTCAAACTTAGTTCCACATTGGGCAAATTGGCAACATTTCAATGAGCTAGATGCCAAAGGCTTGGCAATGTATGGTCAAATGACCGCAGGTTCTTGGATCTATATCGGCAGCCAAGGCATTGTACAAGGCACCTATGAAACTTTTGTCGAAGCTGGTCGCCAGCACTACAACGGGGACTTAAAAGGTCGTTGGGTGTTGACTGCTGGTTTAGGTGGAATGGGAGGGGCTCAGCCTTTAGCTGCGACATTGGCAGGCGCATGCTCGCTTAATATCGAATGCCAGCAAGCCAGTATTGATTTCCGTTTACGTACACGTTATGTCGATGAACAAGCAACAGATTTAGATGATGCTTTGGCGCGTATCGACCGTTATACCAAAGAAGGCAAGGTGATTTCGATTGCGCTACATGGCAATGCAGCTGAAATTTTACCTGAATTAGTTCGCCGTGGCGTTCATCCGGACATGGTGACGGATCAAACCAGTGCACATGATCCACTCAATGGCTATTTACCCATTGGTTGGACATGGGAAGAATATCGTCAACGTGCCAAAACTGAGCCAGAAGCAGTGGTAAAAGCTGCAAAACAATCTATGGCGAAGCATGTACAAGCGATGTTGGATTTCCAAAAAATGGGTGTTCCAACCTTTGACTATGGCAATAATATCCGTCAAATGGCGCAGGAAGAAGGCGTAGAAAACGCATTTGATTTCCCTGGTTTTGTACCTGCTTATATCCGTCCATTATTCTGTCGTGGTATTGGACCATTCCGTTGGGTTGCACTTTCAGGTGACCCTGAAGATATCTATAAAACAGATGCAAAAGTTAAAGAATTGATTCCAGATGATGAACATTTACATCGTTGGTTAGACATGGCAAGAGAACGGATTAGCTTCCAAGGCTTACCAGCACGTATTTGCTGGGTTGGTTTAGGCTTGCGTGCAAAATTAGGTCTGGCATTTAATGAAATGGTACGTAGTGGTGAGCTTTCAGCACCAATCGTCATAGGTCGCGATCATTTAGACTCAGGTTCGGTTTCCAGTCCAAATCGTGAAACTGAAGCAATGCAAGATGGTTCCGATGCTGTATCTGATTGGCCATTATTGAATGCTTTACTTAATACAGCAGGTGGCGCGACTTGGGTTTCATTACATCACGGCGGTGGTGTCGGGATGGGCTTCTCTCAACACTCAGGTGTCGTGATTGTTTGTGATGGTACCGATGAAGCAGCAGCACGTATTGCTCGGGTATTGACCAATGACCCAGCAACAGGCGTGATGCGTCATGCAGATGCTGGTTATGATATTGCCGTCGAATGTGCCAAAGCGCAAGGTTTGAACTTGCCGATGATCACCAAATAAAAGACATGGACATTACGATGCTTTTTGCAATTGTGTAAGTAGCATCGTAAGAGAACAATATAGCGTAAAACAGGACGTCAAAATGGAACTCTTAATTCAACCAGGCAAGCTCACTCTCGCAGATCTTCGCCAAGCGTATTTAAATCCAATCAAAGTTAAACTGGATGACAGTGCTTATGCTGGCATCAATGCCAGTGTTGCATGTGTCGAAAAGATTGTGAATGAAGGACGCACAGCTTACGGTATCAATACTGGTTTTGGCTTACTCGCTTCAAGTAAAATTGCTCCTGAAGACTTAGAACAGTTACAACGTTCATTGGTACTTTCTCATGCTGCTGGTGTGGGAGTCCCTTTAGATGATGCGATGGTTCGCTTAATTATGTTGTTAAAGGCCAATAGTTTGGCACGTGGTTTTTCTGGTATCCGTCCTAAAGTGATTGATGCAATCCTTGCCTTGATCAATGCAGAAGTTTATCCACATATTCCATTAAAAGGTTCAGTCGGCGCTTCAGGTGACTTGGCACCCCTTGCACATATGTCTCTGGTTTTACTCGGTGAAAGTAAAGCACGCTATAAAGGGGAATGGTTCCCAGCAGTTGAAGCACTTAAAATCGCAGGTTTAGAACCCATTACTTTAGCAGCCAAAGAAGGTTTGGCACTTTTAAATGGTACACAGGTTTCAACAGCATACGCATTACGTGGTCTATTTGAAGCTGAAGATTTATTTGCTGCTGCGACCGTTTGTGGTGGGTTAAGCGTTGAAGCTATGCTCGGTTCACGTGCGCCGTTTGATGCACGTGTCCATGAAGTTCGTGGTCAGCGTGGTCAAATTGATGTTGCCGCTGCATATCGTGACTTATTGACTGAATCAAGTGAAATTGCACATTCACATGAAGATTGTAGCAAGGTTCAAGACCCGTATTCACTGCGTTGTCAACCTCAAGTGATGGGGGCTTGTTTAACGCAAATTCGCCAAGCAGCAGAAGTATTAGCGATTGAGTCGAATGCAGTTTCAGATAACCCATTGGTGTTTGCGGCAGAAGGTGACGTAATCTCAGCGGGTAACTTCCATGCTGAACCTGTGGCAATGGCTGCTGATAATTTAGCCTTAGCGATTGCAGAGATTGGTTCACTGTCTGAACGTCGTGTTTCGATGATGATGGATCGCCATATGTCACAGCTTCCTCCATTTTTGGTTGCCAATGGTGGGGTGAATTCGGGCTTTATGATTGCTCAAGTAACAGCCGCTGCGTTAGCGAGTGACAATAAAGCACTTGCACATCCTGCCAGTGTTGATAGTTTACCGACCTCTGCAAATCAGGAAGACCATGTTTCCATGGCGCCTAATGCAGGAAAACGCTTGTGGTATATGGCTGATAACGTTCGCGGCATTCTTGCAGTTGAGTGGTTAGGTGCATGTCAAGGACTTGATTTCCGTGAAGGATTGAAAAGCTCTCCTAAACTTGAGCGTGCCCGAAAAATTCTGCGTGATCAAGTGGCGTATTACAGTGAAGATCGTTTCTTCGCGCCAGATATCGAACAAGCAAGTGAATTGCTCGCAAGTGGTTGTCTGAACGAATTGCTCATTGCAAAGCTACTACCGAGCTTGTCCGAAGTGTGATCAATAAAACGGTCACATGGAGTGACCGAATCTAACTAAATTTCCTCAAGGATTGGAGATTATAATGTCACAACACTCCACATTACAGCGGGGGTTAAACACCCGTCATATCCGCTTTTTGGCATTGGGTTCAGCGATTGGCACGGGGCTTTTCTATGGATCAGCAACGGCAATTAAAATGGCTGGTCCGTCTGTTTTAATTGCTTATATGGTTGCAGGGATTGCAATTTATATTGTGATGCGAGCATTAGGTGAAATGGCTGTTCATAACCCTGTATCAGGTTCTTTTAGTGAATATGCCTCAAATTATATTGGTCCTTTAGCTGGTTTTACCACAGGTTGGACCTACGTTTTTGAAATGATCATTGTCGCCTTGGCTGACGTGACTGCTTTCGGTATCTATATGGGGTTTTGGTACCCCGATGTGCCACGATGGATCTGGATTTTATCGCTGATTATGTTCTTAGGGGCAATTAACCTGATCCACGTTAAAGTCTTTGGTGAGGTGGAGTTCTGGTTATCCATCGTCAAGGTCAGTGCTATTGTTGCCATGATTTTGGGTGGTTTTGGTCTGATGTTCTATGGCTTCAATGCCGATCACACTGGTTTTGTACCAGGTATTCAAAACCTATGGATTCATGAAGGTTTTATGCCAAATGGGATTATGGGTTTAGTTGCCTGTTTATCTGTTGTGGTATTTGCATTCGGTGGCATCGAAATCATTGGGATTACAGCGGGTGAGTCACAAGATCCGAAAACGTCGATTCCTCGTGCGATTAATGCGGTTCCTGTGCGTATCTTACTTTTTTATATTCTGACGATTTTTGTATTGATGTCGATTTTCCCATGGAATCAAATTGGTAGCCAAGGCAGTCCATTTGTACAAATTTTTGAAAATTTAGGCATCAAATCTGCAGCAACTGTTTTAAATATTGTGGTCATTACAGCTGCAATTTCCGCGATCAATAGTGATGTATTTGGTGCAGGGCGTATGCTCTATGGTATGTCTAAGCATAAACAAGCACCTCAAGTGTTCCAGAAACTCTCACGTAATGGTGTTCCATGGATGACTGTAGTGGTGATGGCGGGGGTGTTACTTATTGGGGTAGTGCTTAACTATCTGATTCCTGAAAATGTATTTATTATCATCGCATCAATTGCAACATTTGCAACAGTTTGGGTGTGGTTGATGATTTTACTTTCTCAAGTGGGCATGCGTCGTAAACTATCTAAGTTAGAAATTAAAGCATTAGATTTCCCTGTAATAGGTTGGCCTTATGCGCCTGCATTTGCCATTGTATTTATGCTGTTTATTTTAGCCATGATGGGATATTTTCCAGACTCACGACCTGCGCTTTATGTTGGTATAACCTGGTTAGTTTTACTCTGGATTGCCTATACGATTTGGGTAAAGCCCAAGCAAAACTCAGTAAAAGAAAAACAAGATCTCCAACAAAACATCGAAATGGAAAGCTGATACTGAAGCTGCCCAAGCATGATTAAAGCATGGGCAGTAAGAGGAAATGTCAATGAAAAAACTTTGGACAAACTGTCATATTGCAACTATGCAAGATGGGCGATACTCCAGTGTTGAATATGCTGCAATCGTTACTTTAGCGCAACATATCCACTGGATTGGCGCAGAAAAAGATGTTCCTGTAGATGACTATGCTGAAACCATTGACCTCAATGGCGCATGGGTGACTCCCGGTTTAATTGATTGTCATACGCATAGTGTATTTGGCGGAAATCGCAGTGTTGAGTTTGAAAAACGCTTACAAGGTGCCAGCTATGCAGAAATTGCAGCGAGTGGTGGTGGTATTGCAAGCACTGTACGGGCAACCCGAGAAGCAAGTGAAGAACAACTCCTTGCTTCAGCACTGAAACGTATTCGTTGTATGCTTAAAGATGGAGTAACCACCATTGAAATTAAGTCAGGCTATGGTCTGGACTATATCAATGAACGCAAAATGCTTCGTGTGATTCGTAAAATCGCTCACACTTTACCGATGACCGTAAAAAGTACGTGTTTGGCTGCACATGCTTTGCCACCAGAGTATCAAGATCAAAGTGATGCTTATATTGAACATATCTGTGCAGAGATGTTACCCAAACTTCATCAAGAAGGTTTAGTCGATGCTGTCGATGCTTTCTGTGAGCATTTGGCATTTTCTCCTGCGCAAGTTGAGCGTGTTTTTAAAGCAGCTCAAGCATTAAACTTACCTGTTAAACTACATGCAGAACAACTCTCATCTCTTGGTGGTTCAACGCTTGCTGCGCGTTACCATGCATTGTCCGCAGATCATTTGGAATACATGACCGAAGCTGATGCCAAAGCCATGGCAACTTCAGGCACAGTTGCTGTGTTATTGCCAGGAGCATTCTATTTTTTAAGAGAAACCAAATATCCACCTTTAGATAGTTTGCATCAACATGGTGTCCGTATTGCATTATCCAGTGATTTAAATCCAGGAACATCGCCAACTTTATCATTACGTTTAATGCTGAATATGGGCAGTACATTATTTCGTTTAACACCAGAGCAAGCACTCGCAGGTGTCACAACGCATGCTGCTTATGCACTGGGTTTACAAGACACTCATGGCACATTAGAACAAGGTAAAGTGGCGGACTTTATTGCTTGGGATATAGAACATCCTTCTGAAATTGTGTATTGGCTTGGCGGTGATTTGTCAAAACGAATCATCCAACATGGAAATGAAATCTTGATCTCAGCATGAGATTAATTTTGATAGAGTGATATTAATAATGAATCATTCATTTATGTGGCAAGGACGACAAGATGGGGAGGGTGATGCATATCTTCGACTCCATCAAGTGATCAATACCAGTCCTCAGGCATCTTTTGCTTTCATTGGCTTTAGTTCAGATGAAGGAGTTAAGCGCAATCATGGACGCTTAGGTGCAGCAGATGCACCAGATATGATTCGTGCTCAATTGGCAAATTTACCAGTGCATCAACCTGTGACTATTATCGATTTAGGTACGGTGATTTGTGATCATGCTGAACTTGAAATAGCGCAGACGGAATTAGCGCATCAAGTTGAACGTAGTTTAAATTCCAACATGAAGCCCATTGTGTTAGGTGGTGGACATGAAGTTGCCTTTGGGAGTTTTTCAGGCTTATTTCAATACATTCAAAATAATCATCTAAATAAGAAAATAGGGATTATTAACTTCGATGCACATTTTGATTTGCGCGAAGCTGAATATGTCACTTCAGGCACACCTTTTTTAAATGCTGCTAAACTATCAGAGCAGTTTGATCAAGAATTTAATTACATGTGTATTGGTGTTGCTAAGCATTCAAATACTAAAATTTTGTTTGACACAGCAGCACGTTTAAACTGTAATTATATTTACGATTATGAATTAAAACTGCAAAATGTTGAAAATTTAATCTTAAGAATAAATAATTTTATTAAAAAAGTAGACTATTTGTATATTACGGTTGACCTTGATGTATTTAACGCTAGCATTGCGCCGGGTGTCAGCGCACCTGCGGTGAAAGGAATCGATTTATCTACTTTTGACCCATTATTAGAAGCCATTAAAAAAACTGGCAAGATCAAAGTTTTTGATGTGGCTGAATGTAATCCACGGTTTGATTTGGACAACAGAACTGCCAAATTAGCCGCTTATATCATTTTTAACTACATATTTGATTGATGATTCAAGTGACTTCATCAAAAGGATAAGCAAAGTATGTCTAATTTATCTTATATCTCTCAAAATAACGGTCCATGGTCTACCTACCTTGAACAAATCGAGCGTGTTACACCGCATTTAGAACATCTCAAAGATTATATCGACACCTTAAAGCGACCAAAACGTGCTTTGATTGTCGATGTACCGATTGTTATGGATGATGGTACGATCCGTCATTTTGAAGGCTATCGTGTTCAACATAACTTATCCCGTGGTCCTGGTAAGGGCGGTATTCGCTACCATCCAGATGTAGATCTCAATGAAGTGATGGCTCTCTCTGCTTGGATGACTATTAAAACTGCGGTTTTAAATCTACCTTTTGGTGGTGCAAAAGGTGGTGTTCGTGTCGATCCTCGTCAACTTTCCCCACGTGAATTAGAACGTTTAACACGTCGTTATACCAGTGAAATTAGCCATATTATTGGCCCTCAAAAAGATATTCCAGCACCTGATGTTGGTACCAATCCCAATGTTATGGGTTGGATTATGGATACATATTCATCGGGTCAAGGCCATACAGTAACAGGTGTTGTGACGGGTAAGCCGATTCATTTGGGCGGCTCTTTAGGTCGAATTAAAGCAACTGGGCGTGGAGTATTTATTACAGGCCAACAAGTTGCAGCAAAAATTAAACTTTCTTTAGATGGCGCAAGAGTTGCTGTTCAAGGTTTTGGTAATGTTGGTAGTGAAGCTGCATATCTATTTGCAGATTCGAAATCTATTATTGTAACAATTCAAGACCATACAGGGACGATTTATAATCCTCAAGGTATTGATTTATCTGCTTTAAAGACTTATTTAGAGAGCAATCAGGGCGTGGGGGGATTTGCTGGCGCTCAAGCAATTAGTGATGAAGATTTCTGGGATGTCGAAATGGATATTTTGATTCCGGCTGCATTGGAAGGTCAAATCACGGTTGAACGTGCGCAGAAATTAACAGCGAAATTGGTACTCGAAGGGGCAAACGGTCCAACTTACCCAGAAGCAGATGATATCTTAATCCAACGTGGTATTACCGTTGTACCTGATGTGATTTGTAATGCAGGCGGTGTAACTGTAAGTTATTTTGAATGGGTTCAAGATATGTCAAGCTACTTCTGGTCGGAAGAAGAAATTAACCAAAGACTCGATAAATTGATGGTTCAAGCGATTAATGATGTATGGCAGACTTCAAATGACAAAGTATGTAGTTTAAGAACGGCTGCCTTTATTTTAGGTTGTGAGCGTATCTTAAAAGCTCGTATGGAACGCGGTATTTTCCCAGGCTAATTTTTTTGTTGTAAGCGTGACCTTAGCAGATCTCTGCTAAGGTCATTTTTATTTTATCTGTTTAAAGCGCATTTTGACAGACTATTTAAACAGCGAATTTATAGAATCTATTGAATTATAAATGCCTTACCAGAATCTTAGTATTATCTACAAATAACATTACATAAACCTTAATTTATTTTACTGTAGATTTTTTACTGCTTTATTTTGCATATAGATTTGAGCAGTTAGTTAAAGAGTATCAATACATTGATCTTACGCGACACCTGATACTACAAGCAAAGTAGTGCTTTGTTTTTACTTAGTATGCAATGCGATAAAAATTATTAGACTGAATTGTAAGAATAAACCTAAATATACCCTGAATAAAATGTCTTAAATTTTGTGTAGTATTTGCCTTTTTATGGTTTTAATTTCACATGAATTAAATTATAAAGTATATTTAGTGTGTGAATAAATTATAGACACTTCTGCTATAAACCTTTTTAGAAAGTAGTTAATAATATGAATAAAATATACTCAAAATGCATCTATGTTTTGAGCATTGGTAGTGTATGTGGCTTTACGACTTTGTTAGCAGCTGCACCGACATTACAATACTTAAAAACCTACCAAAGCTGTATAAATACAGCAAAAACCACAGCAAACAAGCAATTATGCATTAGTGCAGAGCATTTACGTCAGAATGAAAGATTAAACTTGGCAGTAAAAAACCTGACATCTAAGCTCTCAGCATATGAACAAAGTAGATTGACCGATGCTCAAGTAGAGTGGCGATCTTTTCAAAATTTTAAAGATGATCAATGTGATCAAGCCGCATTTGATGATGAAAATGCAGCTAAATCTTCAGGTAAAAATATGACAGCACTAGATTGTGACCGACAGTCGCTTGAACGGGTGGTTGAACGCGCTAATGAGTTGGAACAAGGCAATGTGCGGGCCGAATATTATCTTGATCCATAATTTACGATTTCTCACGATGTTTAACTCATCGAAATGTTTTATAAAAAAGTATTTGTTCATTTTAGTGAAGATAAATAACCAGCGTAAGGAAAAGGAAACCTTCTTATGATCAGCAAACAGCAATTGACAACCAATAATCCACAACACCAAATGGATGGACGTAAATTTAGGGCTTTGAGCGTTTTAGCTGTATTAACACTAGGTTTGTCACTAACAGCCTGTGTTTCAACACCTAATCCTGTGCAACAAGCAGCTGATAAATTGGTTGGGCAACATGTAAATAAAGCGATTGGTATCTTTGGATCACCCACTTATCGCGTTCCTGCAAGTAATAATGGTGGCTCTGCAATGTGGGAAAATTCGGTTGTTTCCCAACATGTTGTACAACAGTTTGTGCAAACAGGAACTGAATATGCAGGGCAGCGTGTTGTTGGACAAACTGGTGGGCAAGGTGTTGTTGGTGCTATTTATGAAAATCAATATCGCCCGACTGGATATTATCAAAATGCGGTACAAGAGCGTGCTCAGTATCTGTGTAATATCACGGCATTGACAGGTCCAGGTGATATTATAACGAGTATTTTAGTGATTGGATGTAAGCAGAGCAAAGATGGTTTGTGATCATCAAAACCAAACTACAGATTTAATCTGACAGATTGCCCATAAGTGGATATCTGTCAGATAGCGTTAATAAGAAGACACACTTACAGAAAATCACCTAGATCAAAATATTTTATCCAAACTCTCTAGCTTCAATTTAGCAAAATATTTTTTGCCAATTTCACTTTCCTATTTTAATTTTACCCCTTCGCTATCGCTATACCAAGTAAGTTAAAATAAGGAAGGTTCAGTGAGTAATTCACAGTGCTTAGAGGATTCTAGCCATTTTAATTATTCAACCAAATCGAAATTAAAATTACAGTAACATGCTAAAAATGAAGCCTAACTCCGATCAATTTTTATTGGTCTTATCATATGAGTAGTATCTATCTCAAAGCATATATCTATGCAAAATAAAGTAATTGCAGTATTTTTCCTGTTATTTTTAGCTAATTTGCTTTATTTTTATTAATTAATATATTATTCATTTGCTTTCGTTTTCATCATTGATAGGC
>Ga0256893_1000392_pt1 | contig 15366 bp, 17 predicted proteins | sample MC6MC0666MT_FD_190201 | JGI IMG/M metagenome (GOLD analysis project Ga0256893, IMG submission 190201) | Metatranscriptome of enriched soil aggregate microbial communities from Iowa State University, Ames, United States - MC6-MC0666-MT... | ecosystem: Environmental > Terrestrial > Soil >... | reverse complement strand
GTGCTATCGCGTTACGCACACGTGCGCTTGTGGTCTGTGCTGTTGACGTGTTCTCTGTTGTGGGTATTTGTTTTGTGTGGGTTGTTGGTGTTGTGGGTGTGGTGTGGTAGGGTGGGGGTATGGGTATCAAGATTACTGAATGTATTGTTTGCAAGCGGGTCACTAAAGAAAGGGATGCGGAATCTTCTTGGGTTGAGACGTTAAGCCTTGTTGATGGCTGTGATCAATGTAAGGTGGTTGCAACGAAGTTCAGCACGGTTAATGGGTACAAGCTCATTGCTTCTGAAATGGCTCCGGTGTCTTCACATCTTCTTGAAATGCTTGTTCGCAATTGGCAAGATTACTATGGCGTTCTCGCCAACACTCGCGACTTGAAACATGGTGACATGGTGTGTCTTGGCGCTGTGGACTCGCACAACAGGTCAAGGTCGTTCTATGGTACAATCACCGAGCTTTACAAGAATGGCACGTTTAGCCTTCAGTTCAACCGTTAACAGTTAAATGAGAAGAAGCCCGGTAGCAATCGCTACCGGGCTTCTTTGTGTTAGAACAGTGCTGAACCGTCTAGAGCTTCGTCTATCAGCTCCTGAATGTATTCATATGTTGATGCCATTACATGAAGTCCTGCCACCGTTGTTGTGAATCGGTCAACACCTTTCTCGTGGGTGTGAACTACCGCCTTACCGCGGTACTCATACGAACGTTGCCAGTATCTGGACGCGGTTCGTGGTGTCCGCTTTCTGACGTTGGACAATGACACGGGGCTGAGGTATCTACTGAGGCGATCCTTAGCCAGCCGTGGAAGTTGTGTGTCTGACATTTGCCTTGTTTGATTTTCTCGTTACAGTGCTTGCAGTAGTTTCTTTTCAATTGTCACCAACCACTCTCTTAAGCGAGTTTTTGAACGCACGAATCATTGTGCCGCCCTTGTCTTCAATCATGGTGCCAGTCTCAAAGCGATCCGCGATAATGGCGTTGTAGTCGCTGCTGTTTGATGTATATTCCATAAACCAGCCGCTAGACGTTTCACCAACAATCACATTGTAGGTGCCGCCCTTAAGTTCATAGAATGCTTGACGCTTTGCCATTTCATTATCTCCATCTGTTGATTGTGTGCTGTGAATGTAAGCTTGAATGATAGGAACGGGGTCAAGCAACGGCCTAGCTCCCGTTGCCGCTGCAACTGCCGATACTTCTGATAGTGTTGTGTGGCAGTGTGAACCATCCCATAGTGTGCCGTGGTTGCCGTCACGGCCTGATGCGTAGCCGATAGTATCACCGGCTTCAAAGCGCGTACCAACGCCTAGGTTTACCGGCGACAGGTGCGCCCATCCTGCGAACAGGCCGTCATCAAGCTCCACGCCTATAATGCCGCCTAGAGTGTACGAGTTGTCAACGTAGCGAACAACGCCGCCGCAGTAGGCGGGTATGGCTTCACCGGGGTCAGCGCCATAGTCGCTGCCCCGGTGACCTTGTGCGTCGTAGAACTCGCCCTTAGCTCCGAAAGGGTTCGTGACTTTTGCATAGAACTCTTGCCATGTCATTAGAACTTGTTCCCGTATTGGTCTTTCGCACTAGCAAGGTGCACAACGCCAGTAATACCGGCAATTCCGCTAAGGTAGTTAGCGATCTCTTGCAGCGGCGCTGCGTGCTCTGGTGCGTATGCTCGTGTGACGATTGCCGCAACATTGAGCAGAACTACTACAACGTACAACACACCCCTGAACCAGTCATACTCTGACAGGTTGCTCATGCGGTCTTTCACGCCGTAACGACCTTTACCAGTAGTGCTGTCAACACTGCCACTGTTAGCCCGTTTGTTACCCATAATGCGGTTACCTTTCCCTTTAGTTCCATCATCATATCGTATATTTCCCGGTTGGTAATGATGACGGGTTTGTTATCGTTAATGTTGTTTGGTGCGTTGATAGCCATGATGCCTACTTGAATAGCTCTAGAAAGATGTTCCGGGTTGTCGGACTGTCGAACAGCATCCTACCATTACGAAACGCTGTTCGGGGATATTCCAGCTTTTTGTCTGACTTCACAAGCAAAGTCACGTTTTCGTCAACAAGCGCAACGTTGTTAGTGTAGCGCTTTTCATCTTTAGGACGTTTTTCTTGCGCGTAGTATTCTCCTGTAATGGTGTCATACCATACGCTAAATGTTCCCTTGAGAGTGTGTAGCGTGTATGCGTAACGCGCTCGCCCACCCTTTTTAGCAATTAGTGAGTTGTGATTGTCGCTAAACTGATTGTCAATTGCATACTTTTCGTAGTCAGTTCCGCTAATAAACCTGCCGTAACGGGTTGACTTTGCCATGTTGTTAAAATCGTCAAGGTCTGGGAAGTGGCAGACCACAAACCCGTCAGCGTAACTAGCGAATTCTCGACCGTCAACTTCAATGTCAAGAGCAAGAAAATAGGGGTTCATAATGCTAACAGAGTTTGCAAGAAACAAAACGCGAACCTCGTCTCGATACCTATCAACAGTGTTGTAGAAGTTGACAAAAATGTTGTATTCGTCAGAGAGATAGCGCCTACCCTTTTCTGCAACAACCTCGTCATACACAATTGTCTTGACGTTAGGATAAGCAACAGACTTGTAGGTCTGTGCCGTGCTTAGTGCAATAAAGTATCCTATCGTCTTCCAACGCCGCTCTTTTGTCGCGCCAATATCTAAGGTGTATTGAGCTTCATTACCGTGTTTGCGGAACTCAACGCCGGGAAACTCTTTAGAAATGTCAGCAAACAAGGTGTTAGCAGCAACAGCAAGCTCTTCTTTATACCTACGCAAATAGATAAACTGATGACCCTTTTCAATGGCCTTTTTGATGACAAGCTTTTTAGCTCCATACGTTTTGCCAATGCCTCGACCACCAAGGATAAAGTTAAACACGCCATTGCGAGAAAGTACAGCGCCGAAATCGTAATAGATTGATTCGCTCAATATTGCACCACTTCATTATTCGGATTCATGATTGCCATGATAACATGAGGGTTTACGTAATCGTCAATCTCTTTTGAGAATATCTCAAAGTGGTGGTGAACTCCCGTGCTATCGCCTGTACTGCCTAGACCGCCGATCACCTGCCCCTGATCCATTTGCACGCCAACGTCAACGTAAGCGGGTTCAAACATGTGGTTATATGTTGATATGTAGTCTCCATGATCAACGCACATGCGGTTGCCATATGACCAGTGAGGCCGCCACTCAATAGTTACCCCGGCGGCCATAATGCCTAGCGGGTTGCCGAGAACGTTTGCGGCACCATAGCCCATGTCAATTCCGTTGTGGTTCGGGCGTTGAGGCGTTCTAAACCCGTCTTCGGGCGCGCCGTTATTCTCATTCCATGTCTCGGGGCCGTAAGCCCACAGCCAACCGGTAGACGCTGAGCCTAGCGGAATCGGCGCGAATGTCCACAACGTAGCAGATTCGGCAACTGCAATAACCTGTGTGCCGTCATCTAAAACAATAATGCGGTGAGTGCCACTGTTGTAAATGTATGAAACTTTGGTAACCAAATTCTTATCAGGGTACCACAAACCGCCTACAGGACTTGCCAGCCACACGTCACCGGCATCGGTGCATATGGCTAGCGAGTCGCTGTAGGCGGATAGGTGAGTTATGTTAGACAACTAGCGTGCTCTCCATGTGAGGGTTCCTGGTGAAGCCTGTTGAGATGTCCAGTTTGAGCAAGCGAACACAAAGCTTGTGGCGCTTTGTTCAACTACGGCAATAGTTAGCCTAGACGAGTCGTGATAGAAGTCAACAAATGGTGTTGATGCAAATGGCGTCGGGAAGTCTAGTCGATGGTTCACGTTTGTGCCAGCGGGCACTGCTACGGTTGGCAGTGTTCCCTTTTGTTCTGCAACGCCAGGCGCAGCCGGTACCGCCAACGTTCTAAACAGGTTCCATACGCTAGGGCTTTGGTTGAGCCAAGCTGCATAAAACACTCTGAGACATAGCACGCCGCCAACTATTTCCGGCACGAATGTTGATCGATAGATTGCGTTGTGCTGTCCGGGCTGTGAGCGTGGAACAAGAACATTGTTTGCTCTCGTCCAAGTAATTCCGTCAACTGAGCTAATGAGGTAAATGTCGCCATTTACACCATTGGTTCCGGTTTCGCAGTCAGCAAGAATGCCCCAATACTTTCCGCCGAACTCCCTTACTTCAATGTGCCAATTGTCGCGAGTTGCTTTAGCGGGAACAGTGCAGTTGATGGGAGCACTCCAACCTGTAGGCTCGCCCGTTGCTGTTAGAATCACAACAGGTCTTGCGGCGGGCTGAATGTTGACTGCCCACATAGTCCACAACCCGTTTTCATAGTGGTATGCCGGTGACACAAGACGGTTAGTAGCGAATGAAGCGGTGCGTGAAATGGTTTTAGCTCCCCAGTTCACACCATCCCTGCTGCGTCGATAGTAGATAGTTTCGGTGCTAAGGGTGTTGTTCACCTGTCGCCAGAAGCAATACAGGTAGCCGCTGTCACCGAACACTAGCGCGGTGTCGCTGTTGAACACAGTACCGCCCGGAGCGTCATCGAGTGGGTTTGTGAGACCGGTGGGTACAACCCATGTAACGCCGTCTTGCGAAGCTGCGATACAGGGGTCTTCCAGTGCGTCGCTGCCGCCCGCATACGGCGTGTACGCCATCCAGTAACGATAGCCGCCAAAGCTCTCGGGCGAGTAGACAATGCTCGGGTGCGTAACCTCGCCGCCAGTTGGTGATCCGGGGACGGGCACAGTGAGCTTAGCACCGGTAGGGGCGCTCAGTGTTTGAATGTCGAAACTTGCAGGGATGTCAATACTTGCGCTAGGTTTTACCTTGTTTTCCCGCAAATAATCAACAAACCCGTTAGCAGTTCGCGGCGTTAGGTACTTGTTCACATCAACGTTGTCGTTGACCTCTTGCTGGCTTGCGGGGGTTCCGCCAACTTCGCCGCCGATTGCGTCTAGCACCGCTTGGCGCGAGGCACTTACCGGGCTTGTTTTGTTTATGTTACGTGCTGTAGCAACGTCTATCGCGTCGTCAGTGTCATTTTTGTTGCCGTCGATCTGCGCTTTAACAACGCTCATAACGTTGCTGTTGGCATCAGTTCCGTTTGTGGCAATCTGAGTAGCTATGATGTTTGGAAGATCAGCCGAAAGCGTGTTGAGAGCTTGTGACACACCCTCAATCTCAATGCCAAGTGCAGCAACCTCGCCAGCAAGCGAGTCGAAACGAGTGTTAAAATCGGCAATGGTGCTGTTCAGCAGCTCCGTCATTGCGGCAATCTGAGTATCAGTATACTCTTTTGATGCCTCAATCATTGCCTCAACTTCAACAATTTTAGCATCAATCTCAGCGGTTTTGAGGTCAATGAAAGCCGTAAACTCGACAATCTTTTCATCAATAAGTTTGTTGTTTTCGATTGTCGCGTTCAACACGTCTGTGAACGTTGTGCTAATGCCAACCAGATACTTTGACATTTCGCGCAATATCTCAAGATAGGTTGAACCGTCTCTATAGGTGAACGGTACAATCTCCACGCGGTTAACAAAGCCTGGGCTAAATGGTGAAACGGGTGAAGTCATGATATGTATCCTTATTTGTGTATGGTTCGGGGGTATTGTACAACATGAAAAACAGCGGCTCGCATGATGCAACAACCATCATAGCCGTGTTGGTGAGAGCTTGCTTATAGCGAGCAACAAGCTCCCCGCCGTGGCCTTGAAATCCAACAGTTGAAGACTCGCTGTGTCCAACGCCTGTACTCTCAGTAGTGCCAGTTTCTGTGCCAGTTGCAGCATTCTCAGTTGCACTGTTTGAATCAACAGCACCGGTAGCATAGTCTGCGTTGCCTGAGAGTTGGCTTTGTGGTGTTTCGCTGTTTACAGCACGGCTGGCACTCTTGGTGTTGCCCTCAGTGCTAGACGTTCCCATAGACTCGCCTGTTTGCACGCTGTCACTGTCGCTAACGTTTTTGATGTTGATTGTGTTAGTTGGATCAATAACCAACGCATCTGCTTCAAACATCTTGTTAAACATAGGCATATTCAAATTCATATGTGTAATCATTGACACAAGAAAAATTTCTTCGGTTTCGTGAGCAATCTCGCGATTCATGTACGTGCCAAAGATTAGACCATTCAGCGTGTCACGATAGCTTTCATTGAAAATAGGGTAGCTGCCCAGGCCGATAAGTTCAGGTCTGACAACAACCATTTCACCACTCACTAGCGAGTAGTCGCCGCCGCTCGCGAGCAGCATGTCTTTCAGTTTAGTTGTGAATGTTGACATTATTCACCTGCCATGATCTTTCTGAACTCGTTGTTAATTTCCTCGTTGTAACTGAAAACCGTGTTCATTTGCTCGTCATTATCAACAGCATACGAAACATCGACAGCAAGCCCAAACATTTCGTTAATCTGTCTTGCGGCAAACTTGCGAGTATTAAGGTTGGTTGCTTTGATGGTTTCAATCTGCGCTTGGTTTCCAGCAACCTCAGCAGCAACTAGCCGCTCTTTCTTGTCCTGACTCACGTTGTCAATGCCCAATAGAGTCATACAGTTATTCCACTCACGATTGCGAGCGGTGCTAATATCGGCAAACATGTCAGAGTCAATGCCCATGTCCAGACTGTTCACGTATGGTTCAAGATTGCGCCCAACTCGTAGGGTGGGTGTGCCCTCATCAATTTGCCTGTTGACATTCTCCATAGCAAGCTGTGTATCGCTGTCAACAACAAGAATGCGAGTCTGTCTAGCATTGTCTGTGTTAATCTCTAGCGTCCTGTCAAGCTTAGCGAGTTTGCGAGCATACACGTTCACAATGTCAGTATCGGGCATACGTGAATAGTTAGCCCAAATTGGAACACAATTTTTAGTTGTGAGCGTTTTAGATACAAACTGATTGCCAACAACCATAAAGCCTGTAGGGTTATCCTGATAATCAATCACGCCAGCGGGTGTGCCCCTGAGTGAAAGATACTTGAGGTAGTTGTCATCAAAATAGAACACGCTGAGTGCGTTGTAAAACAGGGTTGTTTCGAGAAAACGCGGATCAATAGAATCTGGCAGACCTACCCATTTAAAGCGATTCACGCTAATCTCAAAGAGCTTGCGCATATACATACGTTGAATGGCCGCTTCGTACTCTCGGGCATTGTTCCGGTTAAAGCCGTTCAGAAACTCGTCATACACAATCGAATTAGACAATTGGTGTGTTCCCCTCAAAATCGTAAGTGCCAATCTTCTCTACATCATGCCACACGGTCACGCCTTTTTCAAAGATACCCCGCATAGCATTCAACACGCCCTCTGGGGCAGAAAGTCCGCTTGCGTCTAGAAACACTTCTGAAAGTTTCCAGTATGTAAAGTTTTTCATGCACTGCAAGTTGTCAATGTTAATGAAGCCGTTATACGTGTATCCATATCTTGACCAGTACGCAACAACTCGCCTAATAGCGTCGCCGTCAATGTGTTTGATTCTAACCCACAATCTCAACCCACCGCGAATAGCAAAGTGCGAAGCGCCCGAACCAACGCCGCCAACAACGCTAGGCGGGGTCATTTTGGTGTCCTGAATCTTGGCATCAATAGCCGCAATGGTGTTTGCGTAATCGCCCTTTGCAGACCAATCACCAAGAGCTTTGTTGTTGTCTGCAATCCTACTTGCAGCCCCAGCAGTAACGTTGCCGCTCTGTCTGCTCGCATTCTGCCTTACTGCAAGTTGTTGATTGCTAGCGTCAATGTTCATTCCAACGCCAATTCCGCCAGCAACTGCACTACCAGCACTCATGCCCAAACCGGCTGCAACGCCAGCAGGGCCAGCAGGTGCACCGCTTACAGCACCGCCGATAACTCCAGTCACGCCATTGAGAATTGCACTATTTCGCGCAAGATCGTTCGAAATGCCAACGCTTGCAGCGTCACTATTTCTACTGATATTTGCAAGATCGCTTGACATCTGAATGCTTGTGTTGGCATTGTCAAAACTGTTTGCGTTTCCAGCGAGCGCGCGAGTTTGCGCCCATGACGCGGAATCTCTGGCCTGTTGCAGTGAACGAGCTTGCGAAGCTAGCGCGATAGTTGCATTGTCGTTAAGCACGGAAACGGTAGGCAATTCGTTGATGCTTAATATGTTTTCGTCGCTTTGGTCACTGGCATAGTTGCCTAGTGGGGTGCGAATGATAATGCGTTCATCTCCCGGAATGATGCTAACCGTTGCGCGAAGCTCAATATCGTCGCCAATAAATTTGAGTGGATCAAGGTCAACACTGTTGCCCTGCATTGTGGTGAACTCGACAAATGAATACGGCGCGGCAAGCAACTTACCGAAACGATCAAACGCCCAATCATACGATGAATTTCCCCAACGTGCCCTAAATGCTGCCTTGATTCGTTCGCGGAAACCATCAACATTACCAATATCTTTATTACTGTAGTTGGCAAATTGAATGTTTCCATTGTTAAGAATGTTAGCGCCGCCAGCACCTTTAGGCGGGTAGCTAGGTGAGCCAGTTATTGCAGTTCCCACGCCACACCAAGCGGGATACAGTACAACCCTGCTAATTCCTTGCGTAATCCACGGATAATTGCGCATAGAGCTAAAGTAGGTCTGTATGTTTGCACTGGCAACCGTGTACGTTGAGCCAGCACCGGGGTACGTCTGTACGCCACTTCCGGGGGCGCTCTTAATCACCGGTGCGTCAACAGTTCCGGGCGCATCCTCAAGCGAGATTGAGCTAGTGATAGCCGCGTTGGCTTGACCGGGCGTGATCACGTCAAAATACTTAGTGAAGTTGTTCGTGACGTACGCTGTTCCCAGATCAATCGACTCAGGCACTTCAAAAAATTGCCAGTTAGGGGCGCTCTGCCCTCGCTGAACAGCATAGTGGCCGCGCTCAAGATAGCCGCTCTTGAGCTTCACGTCACGAATAAAAGTTTGCCACACGTCAAGCTGAATCACAAGTTCAGTGGTATTGGGCGCAATATAGTTCACGTCACGAATGAAATAGTAAAAGCTCTTGGCGCTATCGCCGGGTATTGGTTGAGCCTGATTGGATACGCGCAAGTAGTTGTACCTAAGTGCCGTGTTGTACGGAACGTCAAGACGAATAACCGGGTTGCTTGGTTTCACGTGAAACAAGTTGTTAATTTGTATCCTAAAAGAATTGTTGTCAACAAAAGCATCAAGCGCAGCACTTGTCTTAAAGTCGATAACGTCGCGGTACATACTATCCCACGGAACATTAGTGAGAGTGACGTTGCTGCCAGCCGTCCATACATCATAGTTGAACGACAGACCAAAGTCATACACATTGGGAGGATCAATAATTTGGTTCATGATAGTCAGTATAGCAAAGTGCCCCGAACGTGCAATACGTTCGGGGCACTAAGGGCTAGTTACTCGCCAGCTCCGGGGTCTACTGGCGGAACAGGTTCGGGTAGCACACTGGGGTTAGGCCACAACTGAGCAATCTCGCCAGTTACGGGAATGTCAACACTTGCAGTCTTGCTCTCGTCAAGCAGTGAGGTTGCGGTGATCTTGAGAGACGTTGCCTTTTCGTCGAGCGAAACAGCGAGCGTACCAGTATTGGTAAGTCGCGTAAAGCTAGACTCAGCACCGCCAAGTTCAAGATTCACATCTGTCATAATATCGGCAGTGTCAACAGCACTTGCGAATACCTGATAGATTCCGCCTCGCTCAACAGCATCCTCAGCAGGGTTGACCGGATCGCCGTGAGCATCAAGCATGTTAATCACCGGGGCGCTAACCGATGTGATCGACGGCGTTACCGGCTCAATTACCGTGCTGTCATCAGTGCTAAATCGGACAGCGGGCACAAAGCGAGACACAGACAGAATCTGATGGTGGTGCAAGAAATAGTTGTTGTACAGACCGGCGGGGTTCTGAACACTGCGCGTCTCGTACAACGAGTCTGCGATAACGAAAAAATCGCTAGTTGTCAGAATCGCCTGTGTTCCAGGCATATCAAAGCTAGTTTCGGGAATAATGACAATTCGCGAAAGAAACTCTGCATAGGTCACGTTGAATGCAGCAGCGAGAGCGTTTACATCCATAGCCGCCTGAGCGCGCGGTGTCATAAACAATACGAGGTCATTGATGTTCGCGCTTACGTGCAGACCACTAGCGTTGTAGTAGGGGCTAAGAAACGTAAGCTCCTGAGCCATTCCGCGAACCTCACGCAAAAACGTTTTTGCTTGTGCCTCAGTGCTGTTGCCAGCTCCAATGTCGGGAACCTTGATATTGAAGAAACCCTCAGCACGGTTGTACTCGCCAAACAGCGAGCACATGAGGTTGAACTCATCATAGTTATCGGACACGGTGGGCGCGTTCATCAACTGAGCAATGAACGTAGCAAGTCCATTCTCCTCAAAGAATGCGCGACGTAGAAGATCTTCATTGATTGTGATCTTGTAGTATTCCTGGCGGTTTACCTTGTGGATGCTAGCCTGAACATTTGGCACAGCCTGTCCGAACACAGCACGCTCAAGCTCGTCGCGATCAGGATCAAAGACGTATGATGGAACAAGTCCGGTCTGAATCTCTTCAATACTATTGCCAAAAGTGAGCATACCGCGTTTGAACTCTGCAAGCGGGTTAGTCCAGTTGTTTGTGCGCGCAATGATCAAACCAACCTGATTGATAAGCGCGTCAATGAACTCATTGCGAGCACCAGCATTCTTGCCATCCCAAAGATGGTCAATGGTGTCACGAATGTTCGCCTTGGTTGCTTCGGGGATTCGCGACTTATAGTCAAGCGATGCATTCTTGCGAATCGCATTCAGAATCTCAGTGTTGGGAATCTGTTTGCGAAACGGCTTAACGGGAATCTTAGGCATGTCTCTATTTCTCCTATTTATTGTGTGGGTTAGTCTTCATCGCCAAAAAGCGAATCAATCGGGTCGTCAACATCGTCAGTTTCGTCGCTCTTGTCGCTATTGTCAACGGGGGTTCCGACACTCGTCATAAGCGAATAATTGTGAGCCGTAAGCTCCTGAACTCTCTTAGTCAGTGCTTCAACACTCTCAAGCGCCTGAGCAAGTTCACCGCGTAGCATGCTGTCTGTGTCTGCATATGCAAGCTCTTCGGCATCAACAAGTGCAGACAAGTCAGAAAGCATCGTTTCTGGTCGTTCGCCAGCCTCAAGCGCAAGTAGTTCGTTGAGTTTGTCTTTCAAGGTCTTCATCATTTTCCTAACGTCAAAGGGAAAGCCCCTAGTCTGTATTGTAACAGACTAGGGGCTATGTTGCGCGTTGCGTTGAGTTTCGCCCTAGTAGCAGTGAGACTGGCAATCTGACCGCGAATAGGTGGGTTCAACCATTGCGCCCTACCCCGGCAACGTGACACATAAGACGGCTCAACAATGTGCGCGTTGCCAGTATAGCAGACTACTTGCCAGCGAAATACTTTTCGCAGATAGCCCGCACAGTGCCCGAGAGTGAGCGCTCGCGAAGCTCCCACGACTCATTTTCGATCTTTTCGTACAGCTCCACAGGGATCACGATCGAAAGTCCACGAGTCTTTACCTCTGCAACCTCAGCGACTGCAACCTGCTCGTTCTGTTCTGCCTTAGCCATTTTCTTCTCTTTCTGTAGTTTATGGTGATTGCCTTACGTGAATCACTTTACAACAAGTTTATAGGGCGTGTCAACTAGAACAACTCCGCCAGTAACAATTTTCGGTGTCAACTTCCCCACAACGTCACTTCCGGGGAAGCGCCTAGCGAGATAATCAGCATCAATAATGTTTCCGTCAACAATGTCAGAAAAGTCAAGCATTGAACTCACTGCAACGGGCAGCCCTGCGATTCTAGTTGTATAGGTTCCATCATAATGTCTCTCGGAATATGCTTTAGCCCTCAAGTACATTGCGGCCTCAAAGTCATACTCATATGCCCAAGCTCCAAAGCGCTTGTCATCAATATCAAGGTTTGTCGGAACAATGTCGACAATATCACCCTTTATTGGAGCGCCCTCTAGCACTAGGTGTAGTGAATCAGTGTCAGCATAGGCGAACATGGAGTAGTTTGCTTGCGCTGCTCTAATCGTGTGTGCTCTCGCCCATGAGGTAATAAACACGCCCGCTGGCGTGTATACGGGCGCTCGCTTTTCATCACGACCTCTCACAAGCTTCACGCGGTCATGCTCGGCATCATACACCGGGTACTTGGAGGTAACGTTAGGGTTGCTGGCAAACTTTCCATACAAGCTGTTTAGGTGCAACTTGGCAAGCTCTCTTCGTCCACCTGTAGTGTTCTGCTTAATCTCAGACCACTTCTCAATATAAGTGTCAAACATTCCCCGTGTTGCATGAAATAGCCAACCTCCACCATAGCTAAGAACGTCAATATCGTAATGCTCGTTGTACAATTCCCAATCAACATTTGTAACCATGAGTTGGGTAGGTTCAGTAATGTCTCGTTGGTAATCAGTGGGAACAAACTGGCTTGACCCTTTAATCTGAATGCAGGGAATATGGTTAGGCTTGAGCTTTGCCGTGAAAGTCACTGCAAATATTGATAGCGGCCAATTATCGCTAGTCTCAACCTTGTCTCTAACATACTTAGGCTCGCCATATGGCAAAATGCGGTCACTCATTATATAGGGGTACAGACTGTTAACGTCTAGAACAACGCCATTTCCAACAATTCCGCCTTGGAATCTCGGGTCTGAATACGTGAAGCCCCCACGATATGCACGCCGAATCTCAGCATCAAGTGCGTGTCCGAACGTTGGGAAATGGTACTCAAATGCTTTTTTCGTTGCAATGGTTTTATATTCATGCAAGCTATCACTTCCAATAGTCAGCTTTTTCATGCCACTATCTAGAGCTTGCCTAATCGCTTGACCTACAATGTCAACATCTCTTCTCAGGTAGTCAATTTCTTCATCGGTTGGTTGATACCCCACAGGACGCTCGGCGTGATAATCAATATCACCCTTTCCCTCTTCCATTCCAAAACTTTTTGCAAGTCTGGCAACGCTAAAGTTGGGAAACTTTTTGGCACTGTCTTTGAACTCGGTTTTTCGACCACCTCCCCAGTAGATCGTCATGGAATACATTTTTCCCATGTCGGAGATAAGTGTGTTGAAAGTCTTGGCGGTGCCTTTTTGTGTGGAATGTTTGTAACCGTTTCTCAGCAACCAATCAATTATAAACATCCCATCAAACTTAAGGTTGTGGAAATAGCAGATAGAACTTCTACCGCTCACCCATTCTATGAACGAATCAATGTCAGTTCCCCAACCAAATTTATCAGAGTAGACGTTTTTGTATCCCCATAGCCATACGCGACAGTCCGATATTTTGGTTGTTGTTTCAAAGTCAGTTGAGAAAACAGGTAGTTTTGCGCTCACTGTTTTTGCGCCCACCTAATCAATTCGTCAATGTCGTCTGTCGCGTCGTCAGCAATCTTGTCAAGCCTAGCGGTTGAACCCGCCGAACCATCCCCGCCAATGTAGCGAAACTCGTTAAGGTTGCCATAGTTGGTATAGTTTTGTAAAATATCGTACTGTCTCACGCTCAGTTTCTTCACAAGCTTAGCTTGATCTAGTGCGCCGTGACTCTCTAGAAACTTAATGTGATTGCGTCGCTGAGCTATTACAGCACGTCTCGCATACTTCTCACCAACCTGTTTCTCGGTATGCCTAATAAGTTTGATGAGTGCATCCTCATTGGGTATTCCGCTAATTGACCTATTGACCACATCGTAAGGTCTGTATTGGGGGTTTCCGCCAGCGCGCAAGATATTGAAGTTGCTTGCCACAATGTTATCTTCTCGCTGTCCAACAGTCATGCCTAGCGGCTCAATCATGACGTCTCTCATTCCGCTCATGTGTTTAGATGTGTTCGCGTTACGTTGAGCTTCAAGCCCCTTGTACTGTCTCACAAGCTTGCGTGATAACGGCTCGCCATTGAGTCCGCTGTCATACTGATTGCGCCGGTCAACAAACGCATTGAGCTTGTTAATGTATGACTTCAACTGCCTACTATTCATCGTCGAAACATCTGTAGCAGGTCTAAGCGGGTCGTGCCTTGACTTTGAAAGAAAGATGCCGTTATTGGCATTGCGAGTAATTTTCTGCTTTGCAGCGCGCTCTCTGGCTCTGGCAGTTTTTCTAAGATCACTAATGCTCATGAGATATAGCATACCACAAAGCCCCCACAAGCAATAAGCTTGTGAGGGCTAAGTTGGTTAGTTGCTAACTAGCCGGCAATCTCGATAGTGAAGAAATGTCCAACGCTAGCGCGCTCACGCTTCACAACAATAGGCTGAGGCGCTGGCCAGGTTGACGGCTCACCGAGCACACCGATAATGTTGCGCACAGCGAGAAACAGACCCTTAGAGATGCCGTGGTACGCGGTGCCCTTAGCATCAATAAGAATGACGCGAGGCTGAGGCGTTGCAACCTTAGACACACGATCAACCATCGTAACGGTCTGCACAATAATGTGTGCAAGATCAATCACGGTTCCGATATTCTCCGACACTGGAACACTGTTCGTCAACGCCGAAAGAGTTTTCTTCCGGTCATCGAAGCTCACTGCTTGAATGGACGAATACATTGCCGGTGCGCCTGTGACAAGATCGCGAATCTCGTCCTTAAGAGACGAACCTGCAACACCGCCAAGCACGGCCATTGCCTTATCGTCGTCAACAGCTCCGTCCTCTACAAAAGCGTTCACTGCATCATCAATGCTATCAGCAATCGGTGCGTTATCTACCTTTGACATTTTGCCAATCTCCTCATGTTAATAGGCTCTCCACGCGGCCTAATGCGTGTGCCGGTAACTGTATGTCACACTGTCGCACATATTCAGTTGTAAGACTTAATAGCTCAGCGAGCTAAGAATGATTGCCGCAACAGCAGCAATCATACACAATAGCACACCAGCAGCAAACATGGTACGAAACGACATGTTACAGGCCAAGCCTGTCAGCCTCGCGAGCATCCAACGCCCACACGTTGCAACGCTCGCGCACTTTACGAGCAACAGCTTTCACTTGCATTTCATTCATTTTAATTTCCTTACTTATCGAACTTTGCCGCAACGATTTGCACGGCAATCTTAGCACACATCATGCACGGTTTATAAATCAAATCTTGCACATCGCGAAAGTCAACAGTAGCAAGATCATATGCTTCATAACCACATATTGAAGAGTTGCCACTGACAATGTGTGCAATGTTGTTTCTTGGTGTGACACCAAAATGTAGATCGTTTTCTTCCATACCCCCACCCTACCACACCACACCCACAACACCAACAACCCACACAAAACAAATACCCACAACAGAGAACACGTCAACAGCACAGACCACAAGCGCACGTGTGCGTAACGCGATAGCAC
>Ga0256893_1000371_pt1 | contig 16069 bp, 17 predicted proteins | sample MC6MC0666MT_FD_190201 | JGI IMG/M metagenome (GOLD analysis project Ga0256893, IMG submission 190201) | Metatranscriptome of enriched soil aggregate microbial communities from Iowa State University, Ames, United States - MC6-MC0666-MT... | ecosystem: Environmental > Terrestrial > Soil >... | reverse complement strand
CTTTTTTACAAAAATTTATAGCTTAACAGAATGACTTGTTCCAAGCTGCTCTGTTTCACGTGATATTGACGCTTTTGCTACTTTGAAAAGAGTTACAAATTTTCCTGCACCTTTCCAGTATTGTGCACCATTACATATTACACGTACTAATTGAATATTTGGATCCGACTTTCCTTGTTCAAAAAAAGTTCCATACGAAGCGGACCACAATTGATCAAGCACCTCTTAATCTTGGACACATTCTGCAATTCCATTAATTGAGACATAATCATTTTTTAAATTTTCCAATTTTAACATTCTCATGTAAATTGAAATACCAATATCTCCTCAATATAAAAATTTAAATAGTTTCTTAGTGTTAATTAAATATTTTAATTATATGATAAAAAATTGTTATTCATGAATAATTTATTTTTTTGTTATCATTGATGCTTACAACTTTGAACTGGTAATCTTTATGAGTAATATTTTGATTTACCACAGCACGGTCTAATTGATCCCACAATTCAAAGTGAAAAAAATCAGAAGTTTCAGAGTAAATCCAAAACCATAAAATAGACCTATCCTTTTTTATAGGGTCATAAGTGGTATCTTTAACTTTTACCAATTTATGTAAATGAAAATTTTCATCTTGAAGTACTATTTCTTGAATATCCAATAGAAGATTTCCGTCGATCTTAATTGATTAGGAATATAACCTATTTTTAATTTTTTTTTAAATATGGTTTCAGATAAAATATGTAAACTAATTTTTCTTAATTTTGTTCAATGTACTGATATTAAATATCAATTAACTCTTATGAAATTATTTTATCCAGTTAATTTTTATATATTAAATAACTAACCAATAAATTATTGTAATACAATTAAAAACGAAATTTAAAATTTGTAATAAATTGATTAACTCATGTGCTCAAACTATCAAACTCCAAAAATAACAGCATTTGTTCAATTAGGAATCGAACTCAATGCAATGGATTATCCTTTAAAGTCACACGTTTATCCGTTATACCCTGCTCCAATTATTATGAAAGAGTTTAACCTAGATTTATGAAGATTTGCACTAATTCCAAAATGGGCTGAGGATACAAAGTTAGGGACACACCTATAATACTTGAACTGAAACTATAGTTGAGAAGCCTAACTTTCGACATGCTTGACTTATAGCAAGTTTTACTTTGTGCCGGTTCAAGAATTTGATGATCTCAAGTGCATCGATGGTAAAAGCCATTTGTACAGAATTCACCGTAAGAACGACTACCATTCGCTGTTGCAGAAACTCACGATGATTAGTTAATTAAAAAATAATAATATTTTTTCAATGATTACAATCAATTCTGACAATCATCCTTTCATGAAGCAATTTTATGCGCCTACCGATGAAAAAAGATCAATCATAGTCATATCAAGAGAATATCGAAAAGACTGCTTGAATATTGATAAAGAAAATGCACACGAAAATTTCTTTGAAATGCGTGATGATTTTCCGCTTTCCCTCATGAACACTCATCTGAAGTAGCCAAACAAAGTGACCTTTTTTAAATTAAGACTGTTTATCCACATAGTTTAAATTTGAAATTAAAAACTATTACATTTAATATCTTGAATACGTAACTTATTCAAGTGGTATTTTTTATGAATATTGAATTAAATTCAAAATTATCGAAAGCTAAACTTCAAAAGCTTAAAGATGCAAGTCTAGATCACTTGAAAAGCTCTAAAGTTATTGATATCAGAGCACATTCATCTAAATTAAAATGTCCATCTGACCTATCTAGAATATCGTCATTTCAGGCAATCACTAAGTATTCTATTCCATTAGTTTTAAATAAAATTACTGCAGATTCCTCCTCAGTATTTGAGAATTATATAGACAAAACTGTTGACATGGATGATCTGCTTATTTCAAATAAGGAAGCTACATTCATTGTTCAAGTTGAGTCGTATTCGATGAAAGACATTGGAATTGATATCACTGACTATTTGATTGTCGATAGAAGTATTCGATCACAGCACCAAGATATTGTTATCGCATTCATTGACAATGATTTCACTGTGAAAAGAATGATGATTACACAACGGATGTCACATGATGAATTGTTTAATATTTTTCATAATGAAAATGATCTTAGAAATTTGCCTACAGTGTGGCTCAAACCTGAGAATATTGAGTACAAACCAATCCTCCCCCGCAATGAACAAGAATTAGTAATTTGGGGTGTTGTCACCAAAATTATTAAGAACTTTAAATGATACATGAAGAAAAGATATTTGTTCTTATTGATATCAATAATTGCTATGTCTGGTGTGAGCGTTTCTTTAACCCGAAGCTAAATAATGTCTTGGTGATAGTTTTATTAAATAACAATGGTTGCGCAGTAGCTCGAAGTAACTAAGTCAAGGCTATGGGGATTAAAATGAGCCTCCATTTTTTCAAATCAAAGATGCTGTCCAGAAAAATTGTTTTCAAGTTCCTTCAAGTAACTATGCGATATATGCTGAGATGTCACGTCGATTTCATTCATTTTTTGCCAGTTATTTCGCACCACCCGAACTCGAGATTTATTGAATTGATGAGTGTTTTCTAGATCTATCAAGTTTTAAGCATAATTATAATCTTGGTGATTGATTATCGCCAAGGAATGCACGAACGTATTCAACAATGAAGCGGATTGCCTGTCTCAGTATGAATTGGTTCCAACAAAACAGAAGCAAATATCGCTAATCAGAAAGCAAAAAAGGGAAAGCGATTTAATGGAGATTATGATTTAGCAAGCATGGCACAGAAACATCCTGATTACTTGTGTTTGTTTATAGAAGTAGGTGAAAGTATAAAATGTTGTTATAAAACAAATGCTTGAAAAAATAGCCCTTACATTGAAGGACTACTTTTTCGAGCATCTGTTAACGTGTTACTCTTTCCCAAGCATCTTTAACTGCATGTTTTGCTTCTTCCCATTTTAAACGAGACTCTCTTTTAGTCTTTTCCCATTGAAGCTTAAGATCAGCTTCAACTTCTTCAAATTTTGTTTCATAAGGATAATTGCTTCTAGAAGTGTACCCTAGTTGATAGGCATCACGATAATCACGATCGTAATCTACATTATCATATAAGTTAACCGTGTCTTTAAAGTAAGGCCGCGTATTATAAGTCTCACGCCAATAAACATCCTCATCTGTTGGATTTACAGCTTCAGAAATACTTTTCCCTGCTAATCCTCCAACAACTGCTCCTACTACTCCCCCGACTGCAGCACCTACAGGTCCGCCAACGGCTCCAATAGCTACACCACTTGCTGCGCCACCTGCTGCACCAACACCTGTGCCAATTGGGTGAGCTCCTGGCTCACCTGAAATAGGGTCAGCATTTAGTTGCTTACGTTGTTCTTTACTCATATTTTGAACAACTTCATTATCTATATTAGAATTTGACATATTTAATCCTCTATTTGATAAAAATTATTAATCCAGATACTCAGTCAACGATAATCATCCTAGATTAATTATTTTCATTCAATATTACTATTTGTTATAGTTTGAAGAACAGTTTGTATAAAACAGAATTAAGTAAATTAAAATAAAACATGTTCAAAACCACAGCACTGTTGAATATTATCGTTTTTAAAACTTCTTAAATAAAAAACATTAAATTACAATATAAAACACTAAAACCTCACTTTGATAAATTAAAAATAAATAATTATAAAACATAAAGTTAAAATAAAATATCTCAATAACATCATTAAAATCAAAGCGAATAATCATATACTTCTCAATAAAATTTTTAAATTATAATTGCATCACAAAAAATAAAGGAACCAAAAATAATATATCAAAGCAAGTGAGAAAAAAATCACATTACCATTAGCTTTATATCTGTTTACAAATATAATTTTTTAAATTAAATAACTCTTTAAACCTTACATTCTTAACTCAATAAAACTTAAACCTTAAAAATACTTACATCATTATCTTTTTTTAAGTTTTAGACTGGTATCTCAACTTGAACAATAAATAGGCAAACATTATGAGTAACGTTAATGCTAACGATATTAAAGAACATGCTTCAGTAATTGCTTCATGTGGTACACAGATCGGTAAAGTCGATCATCTTGAGGGAAAAGATTCCATTAAATTGACACGAAGTGATGATGAACATAATGAACATCATCTGATTCCATTAAGTTGGGTGAGTGAAATTAAAGATGGAAATGTAATTTTGAATAAAAATTCAGAAGAAGTAAGAAATCAGTGGCAAACATTGTAGGCTTTACCTAAATTAATTTGCTATTTCAAAAATGCCAATCAATTTGATTGGCATTTTTATCATCAATATATTACCGATTCCCACATAATCATTGCATGAGTCAGAATTCCCCTTATTAGTATTAGTTCATTTTGAATTGTACTTCAAGCAACAGTTATCAAATGTATTCGACATTACCATTTTTTCGCAAATTAACATGGTTTGATATATCAATTGATCTTAAGTTTGAAATAGTTAACTTAGCAATTGCAAATTTCTGTATCTGCTTCAAAGTATTTATTTTTGAGATAATATATACACCTTTTACTTCTTCTAAATATTTTTATAATATTTCCTAAACTCATTTTTATCAGATCAGAATGACCATTTAATATATTAGGATTAAGGTTAATCGCTTTTTTACGATCTTCAATCCATTTTTCTGCTATTCTACGAGGGTTAAATGTTTTGCTTTCAATGAAAACTAGATAGACTTTTCTGTTAGTTCTAATTCCAGCTCGATAACGAATAGTGCCATCGGTAAGACTTCTTTGTCTAATTGAACCCATAATTATTTACGCCATTCCTACTTTATTAATTATGGCGTAAATATTGGCGTAATAAACTTATTATTCACATAGGTTTTCACATGTTCAAAACTAAACTTGCATCTCATGTAAGATCTTGTTTAGAAAGTAAATTTTTGCAAACTCATAATTGTTAAAGTAATTCACATAAAGTTAGGTAAACTATGCTGCAATGGTTTGAAAAGTTAGTAGATCCATATCCGTCGAAAGGTTTAAACGAACCATTACCCACTAAGTTCTTTCCATTTGTTTGGCAAGCTGCGACTGGTGTTAAGCGTTATTTATTGATTTTAATATTATTCACTGCTGCAACAGCATCTTTTGAAGCCTTATTCTTTTCACAAATCGGACATTTAGTCGATTGGTTGACTCAGTCAAAACCTCAAGACTTTTTAGTGAATCATCGTGAAAATTTGATCTTTTTAAGCTGTATTTTATTGGCAAATATCTTTTTTGCCAGTATGCAATCTATTATCAGACATCAGATTTTATACAGTAGTTTTCCAATGCGTTTGCGTTGGAGATTTCATAATCTTATGTTACGCCAAGGCTTAGACTTCTTTCATAATGACTTTGCAGGTCGTTTATCTGCAAAAGTTATGCAGACAGCGCTAGCAGTACGTGAGTTTTGGGTGATTTTAGGCGATATGGTGACTTATGTTGTCATCTACTTCATCACCATCAGTATAGTATTGGGCTCAATTTCCCCTATTCTATTGATTCCACTTTTATTGTGGTTGGCACTGTTTGTGAGTGCAGCATTATTTTACATTCCCAAATTAGGACGAATATCTAAAGAACAAGCCGATGCGCGTGCGGTGATGACCGGACGAGTAACAGATGCCTACACGAATATTCAGACAGTGAAACTTTTTGCCCATGCTGGCCGTGAAAGTCAATATGCAAAAGAATCAATGAAAGAATTTATGCGTACTGTGTTCAAACAAATGCGTTTAGGCACTGCATACGAACTTTGCATCAATTTGCTGACCGCCGTTTTATTCTTTGGAGTTCTAGGTACTGCTGTTTGGTTATGGTTACAGGGGCAAGCCGCGATTGGTGTCATTGCGGCAACAACAGCCATGATTCTTAAACTCAATAGTATGGCTGAATTTATGATGTGGCAAACCTCTGCCCTGTTTGAAAATGTCGGAACAATTCAAGATGGTATGCAAACCTTAGGCCGTCAGATCAATATCCAAGACAAAGAAGATGCCAAACCACTTGTTGTGACTGAAGGCAATATTAAATTTAGTGATGTCACATTTGCCTATAATAGCAAAAAAGTAATTGATCACTTCAACTTAAACATTCAACCTGGCGAGAAAATTGGTATTGTTGGACGTTCTGGTGCGGGAAAATCCACCTTAATTCAATTACTTCTACATTTTTATACCATTAATAAGGGAAAAATTACCATTGATAGTCAAAATATTGAGGAAGTCACTCAAGACAGTTTAAGAAAAAATATCGCGCTTGTTACCCAAGATACCTCGTTGCTACATCGTACAGTTGCGGAAAATATCAAATATGGTCGTCCTGATGCGACTGATGAAGAAATGTATGAAGCAGTAAGAAAAGCCAAAGCAGATGAGTTTATTCCACAACTTTCAGATTTAAGAGGTCGTACTGGCTATGATGCTTATGTTGGTGAGCGTGGAGTAAAACTGTCGGGTGGTCAACGTCAGCGTATTGCCATTGCACGTGTATTTTTAAAAGATGCGCCAATTTTAATCTTAGATGAAGCAACTAGTGCCTTAGACTCCGAAGTTGAAGCTGCAATTCAATCAAGCTTAGATGAGTTAATGCAAAAGAAAACCGTGATCGCGATTGCCCATCGTCTTTCAACCATTGCACAAATGGATCGTTTGATTGTGCTAGATCAAGGTCAAATTGCAGAACAAGGCACCCATGAAGAGCTTATTGCACAAAATGGTATTTATGCGCATTTATGGCATAGGCAGACGGGTGGTTTTTTAGTTGAACCTGAACAGAAAACCACTGAAGATGAAGACTCAACAGTCAGCGCTTCATAAATAAAGCATTTAAATAGCCAAATTATAAAAACCACGTTAAAAATTGCGTGGTTTTTTATTGCGTCTATTCTATTGATTAAGCATACATCATAGCCTTATTTGGATATATTTTAGCTACAACATGCAGTTCAATGATTATATTTTTAGAATCAAGAATTAATCGGCTTGACGAGGCAACAGAATTGATTATTTTGATATGATTAAGTACCCTCCATCATTTGTACTCAAATTATTACTTATGTTATTGCAATATTTAAACTAGTATATAAAAACAGTACTCTTGAGCTTTCCGCTTACTTATCCAGATAAAACAACAACTTTTCCGTATAAATCAAAAACAAAAAAGCTGCCTTATATAAAGACAGCTTCTTATTTAAATCTAGCCAATCAACGCTATTTTAAATGATTAATACCAGTTCATTAATGAAACACCTAGACCAACATAGGTCGCACGGTGATTATAATCAATCAAACTTTCGCCATATCCATCAAACAATTGAAAATGACCACGTAACTTCCCTTTAATAGGGAACGCCCAATCAAACTGCACTGCACCATGTGAATCATCCCCACCTTTTAAAGAATGACGTAGCATCAAAGAAAAATCATTGTCATTCCAACGATAGAATGCGGTTAAATCACCACGACCAATATAATTTTTAATATCAGGATTATTGTCATCCTGAAAATCTTCTTCAATGCGATACCACGGACGCACCATCAAAGCAAAATTATCTTTTTCAAATCCAAGATTTAAAATTACTCGATTCCAGCTACGTGAAAGTGGATCAGAACGTCCATTTGACTGATGATTCAACGTCAAACCTAATAAACGTCCATTTAAACCCAATAAATTATAATTGGTTCGAAAAATTAAACTTGCTTCAGGCTCGTAATTTGTTTCACGAAATGGACGGGACTCTTCACTGTTGTAAACTTGCCAACGAGAAGATTGTGTATATCCTACCCAAACATCACCATTATTTCCAAACACGTTTTCAGCAGCTTTGGTTTTTAAAGAAATCTGGAATTTTGCTTCCATAGACTTTAAATTTTGATCTTCTTCCACTGTATTTTGGGGGTTTGGGCTCTGTGGAAATTCATTTTTCTTACTGGTCCAAAATGCAGGAAGTAAATATACAGGTTGATTCGCCCGAATATTCCATGTACCTAACTTACTATCTTCTGAAAGCTCCCAACGTCGATCAAGTAATGAGGTGTTGGGATCAATTTTATCACCATGAATTGCAAATAAATTTTCAGCTGTCTGGGTAATTTTGTCTTTTAGTGTTTCAGGTTCAACATTGGCTTTTTGAATATCTAAGGCAGCACGTTGCTCTGACACCAAAACTTGCGGAGCAACCGCAGGCGTTTTAAATATTTTATCGTAACAAGCCAAACGGTCAGCGTTAGATTCGAGTGCAACACAGGCTTGTGTACTTGCAGGATTTACTTGTGCAGTATCATCTGCGTGTACAATGGTCACCAAACCAAAACTGAGCATCATTAAGATGCTCAGATTTAATGGTGTACGTTCAAAATTTTTGAACGACATAGAATTCTCCAGAAAGAATTTATAGGGTTAATTTACTTTCTTAATTTCAAAACCTAATTGTTCCAACACGTCTTTTTTTACAACTGGAGCGACTACAGCTCTTACAGGCTTTTGCTCAAGTAAATAAGTTTGTGTGACACGCTTAAGGTCATCAATAGTAACGTTTAATAAGCGTTCGCGTAATTGCTTTCTAAACGCAGGTGTCCGTCCATGAAGCAATGCATAACATGCAGTAATGGCCTCACCTGCTGGTGATCCAGGTTTATCCATACTCGAAACTAGACCAAGAATTGCTTCTTCAAGTTGATAATCATGCTGCTCTTTATGTAATAACCAATCTAGACTTGCCTCAAAGTCTTGGAATGTTTCTGCAAGGCGCGGATCTCGATAACTATAGAATCTGAACGAGCAAGCATTGCCGTCATAGCTTGCACCACCACCATATGCTCCGCCTTTTTCTCTAATGGCACTATGTAGGAAACCATTCCGTAAATAGCCTGCAAGTACCATTAACGGCGCAGCATCTGGATGTGCAACATCTACAGCTTGGTAAGCAGAAGCACAAAATTGAACATTGGCTTGAATTAACCATGCTTGATCTGCATCGCTCTCATCCATAGCCACTTGAGTTAAATAAACAGGAGATTGATCAACCGTAAGCTTATCCCAAACAGTTTGAACCTCTTCAACTAAACGCTCTGAATGATGCTCTTCACACACCAATAAAAATTGTTTTGGTGCAAGCATTAAACCTTTATGAATTGATTTTAACTCATCTATAAACGCATCATATGCCGCATCATCTTTTTCAATTTTTGCAATCAAATCACCTAGCCAATTCAATGCGCCTAGGCCTGTATTGTCATAATCACGTTTTGCTAACGCACTCATATGACGTGAGGCAATTTGCATCGCATAACTATGGCCAGAACCAGATAAACGAGAAGCCCAACGGGTTTTACGTTGTTGTAAAAGTTCGATAATGCGATCTTTTTCATCAAAACGTAACTGCTCAAAAGCCAGTTTAAGCAACTGAATGGCATCAAATTTATCAGTTAAAGATTTAGTTGTTAAAGTCAACCATGCACTGATTTGACCTTTGTCATCGGTTTTAGAACGAAGCGAAGCGCCCATTCCCAAGCCGCCACTGACAGCAGTCTGTAACTGTTGAAGTTCAAGATAATCATATTCGCCCGCCCCCACTTCTCCCATGAGAACAGACAGTAAGTTGAAATAAGGCGATTTTACAATTTGATCTGGAATTTGAATCAATACTTGTTGGTAGTAAATTCCGTTTGTACCTGCATGGTACAGATTTAATGGTGTATCTATCCCATTGCAAATCACTTCACGCAATTGACCTTGAACAATGGCCAATTCAGCAGGAATATCCTCCAAACCGACTTTAGGCAATAAGCTCAAATCATCTGGTGTTTCTTGACGGATTTTTAAAGCTTCTGTCTGAGCAATAATTTCAGCTTTATCTGCTTCAGACAAAGCCTCACCAATTTTCGCTAAACGTGATTTTTCATCTTCTGCTTCTTGAGCAGATTTATTTGCATCTGGAACTAAAGTCATTTGTACACGATGTGGATTATCCAATAAATGAACTTGAATCAAATTAGATAACCACATCGGATCTTTGAGTTCTTCTTTTACTTCTGCAATGGCAGTATCTACATCCCAGGCATGGATTGGATCATTATGATGAATTGCATTACCCAAACCATTGAGGATCAGCGTTAAACCATACGGTGTACCATCACCACTGATTTCACGTTGATGTAATTCAATTTGGTGCAAAATTGCATCAACCATTTCTTTATCAATAGGCTTTGAAGCAACATCTTGAAGAATATTGAGTACACCATTTTTAAATTCTTCAGTATGCTCAGGGTTTGAACCTTGAACACCACAATAGAACGTCATTTCATAGTTTGAATCATCTACACCCATGATTGGACCCGTAGACTGCGCATAACCACATGTTTCTAAATAATGGCGCAATGGCGAAGCTGAATTTTCTAAAAGAATCCCTTCAACTAAACGCATACCCAAGCGAAGTTTAACATCACTGGTCTTCGGCAATAACCAAGACAAAATATGGTACGTCTTGTCTTTTAAATCTTCTGCATCAACAGCATAGGTTTCTTGTACTTCAATTGGTGCTGTGAGGCGCTGCTCTTCTTTAGAGTAAATCGTTTCACCTTTACTGAATTTGGACAGCGCCAACTTTTCAAATTGTTCTTGCAATTTATAAGCAGGCTCATCACCAAAGGTCATAAATACAGCATTACTTGGGTGATAATGTGATTTATAAAACGCTACTAACTCTTCATAAGTTAAGTCTGGAATATCCTTTGGATCACCACCAGAATTATAATGATAAGTTGTTTTCGGGAACAAATGATGTGCAAGCTGATGATAAAGCTGGTCTGAAGGCGAACTCATCGCTCCCTTCATTTCATTAAATACCACGCCTTTATAAACAGGTTCACCATTTTCAAGCTCAATACGAATACCTTCTTGAGCAAAGTCCAATGGATTTAAATTGGCAGCAAAAGCAGCATCTAAATAGACTTCCAATAAGTTCTGGAAATCCTTTTTATTTTGTGTTGCAAATGGATAAGCCGTCCAATCTGCTGCCGTAAATGCGTTCATAAATGTGTTTAATGAACGACGAATCATCAAAAAGAATGGATCACGTACAGGAAATTTCTCTGAACCACATAACGCTGTATGTTCAAGAATATGCGCCTCACCTTTGGAATCCATCGGTTGAGTACGAAAAGCAACTAGAAACACATTTTCGTCATGATCTGTTGCTAAATGGTAGTGCATTGCACCAGTCACTTTATGTTTATATTCAGACACTAAAATGTCTAAAGCTTCTACATGGTGTTGACGTACCAGCTGAAACGCAGGATGAACAGTTTGAGATAAGGTTTCAGTGACATCTACAGTCATGCGATCTCCAATATTAAATATTTATCTATACGTTTAAGTATAACCGAAACTTAAATAAATGCGATTCATTCCTAAAACTAATTCTTAGTAAATCAATCAGAATTAATCGCGACTTACTGTCAAAATATCAAGAATGAGCAATGGGATAAATAAAAAAAGTGATGATCAAAAGATTCGATCATCACTGTAAAACTTCACTTTTTTTACTCAATATTTTTAAATTAGTGATGCTTATGTTTTTTCTGTATCCCAACGCTGAGCAATAAAAATACAGATCAAAATTACACTCAACAATACAGCTGATGCTATGAAGTGACTCAGGGCTAATCCACCATGATCAATTGGTTTATCTAGAAAATCACCAACCACAGCACCTAATGGTCGAGTAAGCACAAATGCGCTCCAGAACAAAATAACTCTGGATATTTTTGTAAATAAATACAAAGTGATGACGATTAAAATCAATACCACATATAACACAATCCCACCGCTATAACCCAGTCCTGCTGTATCTGATGACCAATCTCCCAATGCTGTACCTAAAGTTTGCGAAAAGGTAATGGTTAACCAATAGAACAGTTCTGCTCGGGGCTGATTAATATGTGGTGAAATTGTTCCTTCAACCTTATACCAAGCAGATAAAGTCAACAATACCAAACTGAGTAATAACGTACTTCCACCGAAATAGCCAATACCCAGTGAGCGATCGACAAAGTCTGCTAATGTGGTCCCCACTGTCGTACTTGCAATAATGGTAAACCAATATAAATAGGGGTGAAAAGCCTTAGCCCGAATTTGAAAATAGACAAAAGCGATAAAGATAAAAGCAAAGATAAAGGTTCCTAGCAAATACCCTAAATTAAGCGACATTGACACAGCATCACCGGCCGTTTCACCAAAAGTGGTTGCAAAGATTTTGGTGATCCAAAATAGTAATGTGACTTGCGGAACTTTTGCAATCAGCACATCTAAATCATTTTGCTTCATTTCACATATTCAGCAATTATGCGTTAAAAGCTATAGTCTATACTTCGACTTAAAATAGAATTAAAATGTGAAAAAAGTCACTTAACCCTCTTAAAGACTCAGTAAGATTTGTATTTAGTACTTATCATGACTTTACAAAAACTGATTAAATATGGCTTATCTATGTTTAGGTTTTTGTAGAAAAGAATTACTTAGGCTATTTTTAGTATGTTTACCAAGAAAACTATTTTTGGAGATCAATACAAATTCGTCTCCAAAAATAAAGATGACCTTAAAGCCTATCTTTGTAATCCAGCAGCATTTTCAAATTATGTTGTTGCGTAACATTACAGATTAGAGACCAAAGGATTTCCAAATTCACTAAATTAAATATTTAAAGTAATTATAATTTGGGTGATTTGAGACAAAAACATAATTTTGCTTTTGGTAAAATGGCGCTGCATCTTTTTCACTATTTAAGCACAATGCAGAAAAATTGGGTTTTGCTCTTTTTTCAAGTTCAAGCAATAAACTTTTACCTAATCCATTTTTGCGGTATTCAGGCAATACATAAAAACGACGTACCCGACCAATTTTATGCTGAGTTTCAGGGTTATGCTTTGTATCACCATCTTCACTGATTTGAATATTTAAACCACCGCATGCAACCAGTTTATCTCCATCAAACGCAACCAATAAAAATTCACCATGTCGATTAAATTTATTGGTTCCTTTCTGAAATTCATCAACCAACCGTTGAATAAAATGAAACCCTTCTTTCTCAGCAACTATAGCTAAATCTTGAATTTGCGCAGGCAATTGATCTACCTGTTGAATTAAAATATTCACTCAACCTCCAATATGTTTAGGGTCTGTAGACAGTTTTAACTTTATGCCTATGTTTATTTCCAAACAAAACCTAACCTAGCAATCTAATTTAATCATGCACATTGATAAAAACAATGGCTTAAATGAAGCAAAAATCATCTCAAAAACAGTTTTGTTCAGCACACAAGCAGATTATAAAACTCCAACAAACCATATTTGACAAATGTAATTGAATTTTTTTCAACAAACTACTGTAAAGCTGAGCATTCGTGTAAACTTTATGTTTTTAACATTGATGTGATGAAGAACATGGCTACAGTTGACCTTTTTGCAATTGGTAACGCGCTCATTGACCAAGAATTTAAAGTATCAGATCACTTTTTAGCTGAACAAAATTTGCAAAAAGGCACCATGCAACTCGCAGATGGTGAGTCCCAAACTCAGCTATACAATAATTTAAAAGCTAGCCAAAATTATAAAGGTCAAGCATCTGGTGGTTCAGCTGCCAATACAACAGTGGCATTTAGTGCATTAGGTTCTTCAGCATTTTATGCCTGTCGTGTTGGAAATGATGATCTAGGCACAATTTATCTCGATGGTTTAAATGAAGCAGGCATCAAAACTTCTAAAAAATCCATCAGTGAAGGCGTTACGGGCACCTGTATGGTTTTAGTCAGTGGGGACTCAGAACGCACGATGCAGACTTATCTCGGTATTACTGCTGAGCTTTCATATCTACAAATGGATTTTGAACCTTTAAAGACAGCACAATGGTTATATATCGAAGGTTATTTGTCTACAAGTGATTCAGCACGAGCTGCAGTAAATCAAGCACGTCAAATTGCACGTGATCACAAGGTTAAAATCGCATTAACTCTATCAGACCCAGCTATGGTGCAATATGCACGTCAAGGTTTAAATGAATTAATCGATGATGGTGTAGATCTAATTTTCTGTAATGAACAAGAAGCTATGATGTATACAGAAACTGACTCTGTAGAAGCTGCGCTCAATAAGTTAAAAATGCTAAGTACTGATGTGGTCATCACCTTGAGTGAAAAAGGTGCATTGGTCGCAGATCAAAAACAACATTTTTATGTTCAAGGTCGTAAAGTAAATGCAGTAGATGCAAATGGCGCTGGTGATGCATTCTCAGGTGCTTTCTTATATGCTTTAAATAATGGTGAAAATTTACAAACTGCGGCACAACTTGCTATTCTTATTTCTAGTGAAGTGGTGTCTAAATTTGGGCCACGTCTAGACGTTGCAGAATACGCAAATCTACTCGAAACGTTCAAAAAGGAATGTGCATAAATGTCTGAAAAAATTGCAATGACCGATGAAATTGAAGAGCGTAAGGCACGTGCGTTTGACACAATGACAGGTGATACAATTTTTATCACTCAACGTGATGGTGCATTTTATGCCTATCAAAACGTCTGCCCACACCTACAAACTGAGTTAGAATTTCTTGAAAATCAGTTTTTAGACCAAGATGGCGAATATATTCAATGCTCTACACATGGTGCTTTGTTTGAAGTTGAAACAGGTGAATGTATTTCAGGACCATGTCTGGGTGATAAACTTGAAAAAGTAAATATTTCAGTCCATTCAGATGGTGGTATTTACATCGAGGACGAATAAGATTGGAAACTGCCATGCTTGGATTTTTATTTGAACATGAATTAATGCCCTTTCACCTCAGTGTCTTGGCTTTAATTCTGCTGAGTATGGCAGAAACTTTTGGCTACTATATCGGCTTACGGCCAAGTACCTTTCTGAAAAAAATTTCACCAGATTGGCTCATCGAATCCCCCTTACTACAAGTTAAATTTTCCAAAGTTCTTATTTTCGTTTTTTTATTATTGAATTTTAGTTTTGCAGGCTATTTTTTACAGCTATCTATCTTTGCCAGCAAACAAGTTTTTGCCGCTTGGTATTATGTGGTTTTACCCGCATTGGTGATTGCAATCTTCTTTACCGTGTTTATGATTCATTGTTTGGATCAGGTGATAAAACCTAAAGTTGCATTGAATCAAGTTGACTTGCTTGGACGATTAGCTACTGTTTCTAGTGGTAATGCACGCCCAGGTTTTTCAGCTCAAGCACGAGTACGTGATGAAAATGGACAGCTTCACTATATCCAAGTCGAACCAGAATTTGGTGAATTAGAATTTCAATCTCAAATTATCTTAATACGTTTTAGAAAATCCCATTATATTGCGAAGAAGATTTCAATTTCAAATCATCTATTTAGTTCAGACCAATATTAATTCATAATTTGTTCATTTAAGTCAACATTCTTTTGTGCGACGTATTAGTACAATTACTCACTATATTTTTATATCTTGTTCTCCCCCATAAACTTTAATAAAATAATAACTTTACATCAAGAAATGAAGCAGAATTTAATGCAATAGTCTAAGCGAAAACTAAACTTAATCAGCAATAATTTCAGAGATCTATAGCTAAATTTAAACATGTTCTACGAGATGAAAACCACCCTTCACACTGATAGCTCCACTTTATAACCCACTAAATATTGCATAACATCCCCCCTAATTTACGACATCGCAAAAATTAGAATTTACTCTTTAGAATAAACATGAAACCACAATCCGATATTTTACTCTTTCATCTTTTACATGAGCCAATGGGGCTCTTACTTTAAGTAAAATTCTAGTAAAAAGTCTATTATTTATTAAAACATAAAATCGTACTTGTGTAAGAATTCAAGTGGTTGATTTATTTTACAGCACAATTATAAAAATTTAAAACCAACTCTTTTAATCAGATTAATTTTTAAAGAAAAAACTAAATCAAACTAATTTAGTTGGTTTAATAAAATCTAAACAATACCATTCTAGTTGGTTTTATTTTTATT
>Ga0256893_1000370_pt1 | contig 16098 bp, 11 predicted proteins | sample MC6MC0666MT_FD_190201 | JGI IMG/M metagenome (GOLD analysis project Ga0256893, IMG submission 190201) | Metatranscriptome of enriched soil aggregate microbial communities from Iowa State University, Ames, United States - MC6-MC0666-MT... | ecosystem: Environmental > Terrestrial > Soil >... | reverse complement strand
TCACAAATTAATTCTAAAAATAAGCAGAATTTAATGACATTTTCTTGACATTGATCGCAAAATAACCATCGGTAATATCGATTAAAATATACAAACAAACAATAAAACAAATGCATTAATTTAACAATTTGATCTCAGTTATATATGAAATAGAACTTTTGTCTGAATTTAGTTTGTTGTTCTGATTCAGTTTTTTTCTAGGTTGACGCAAAGCCACTCAGATGTGCGTTTTTTGAACAATGTAAATTTCATGTATCTACTTTGTAAACATTGGCCTTAAACATCATTGACTTAATATCTTGTTACAATACAATGCCGTCTGTTTCACCAATTTCTCCTATTGGAAAAGATTATGAAAAAACTCGGTTTAGCCACTGCTTTATTATTAGCCATGACCGGCGCTCAAGCATACCAATTCGAAATTCAAGGTCAATCAGAGTATATCGATACGACTGAAAATGACAAAGATTTCACTGGTGGTTTGCAAGGTACTTACTACTTCAAAAATGTTGACTCTTCAAAAGGTCCATTGGCTGAAGCGGCGTTCTTAAACCAAGCATCAAATGTTTCTTTAGCATATAACTATGGCGAATTAGACGCTGATGTAGTTGTACATAACTACGGCGCTAAAGCTGAACTTTATGTTCCTACTCCATATGTGCCTGCATACGCGAGTGCTTCTTATAGCCACACAATCCTTGACGGTAAAAATGGCTTGTCAAACGATCAAGGCGATCGTTTTGCATTAGAAGTGGGTGCTCTTCCTACTCAAAACTTCTTAGTCGCTGTTGGTTATACTAACGTTGCTGACCAAGTTGCTTTAGATGCATTCAATGTTATGGGTAATGGCGTTGCTAAAGCGACTGCTGAAGCTGCAACAATTGGTGAAGACCAAGACGCAATTACTGCACGTGCTAAATACGTTGGCGGTATTGACGGTACAAATATGTCTTTAGCGTTTGAATCAGGCATTATCTATGGTGATGCAACTGCATACCAGTTCAAAACTGATTTCTATTTGAACCCACAATTAAGCGTTGGTGCTTCTTACGCAGCGTCTAGCTACGAAGGTACGCCTGATTCAGCTTGGGGTGCAAACGTAAACTACTTCATCACTCCTGCTATTGCAGTTGGTGCTAGCTACGTAAATGCAAACTACGAAGCGAATAAAGGTCAAGCAATTTCGTATGTTGGTGATACGCAAACTGTTGGCTTAAACGCTAAATTCCGTTTCTAATTTGCTTAGAAATTGAATCAAAAAAAGGACTCATACGAGTCCTTTTTTATTGCCTTTGCTTTTAAATAAATAACTTAGTTTCTCAATACATTTAAGAAATGTAGATGACGTTCATATTGGTCAATGATGTCTTGAATCAAGTCTTCTTGCGTCCACTCCATCACATCATAATTTTGACCACCTTCTCTTAAAAATATTTCTGCTTGATAAAAATCATCTGTTTCCTGATGTTCTTCATTCATCATAAAGCTTGGCGCAACCATTTTGCGTGCAATCACTTTATAGATAAAATTGAACTCATCATGATGATCCACACTGAGTTGAATACCGTCTTCAGTTTCTTTAATCACCACATTTAAATCACGGCGTTTAAACTCAAAACGAATACTTTCAAAAGCCTTAATCACATCAACCTGAATATAATGTTGTACTTCGGCCAACGTATGTGGATAGTGCATGATTAAGCCTAAACGTTGCTGCCAACTACGTGGATTTTGTACAGCTCTTGGCGTGATTCTTGCCACTTGTAAAGCCTGCATTTTGGTGACATCTAAGCGTAATGCTTTGACTAAGCCCCAACACAACAGCAGCATGATAAAGGTGAACGGTAAGGCACTCATCATGGTAGCCGATTGTAATGCGCCTAACCCACCGACCATTAATAAAATGATCGACAACACCGCCATTAAAACAGTCCAGAACAAGCGTTGCCATATCGGCGAATTTTCTGTTTTCGCAGTGAGATAATCGGTCACCAATGCACCAGAATCCGCAGAGGTAACAAAGAACAAGACCACCAGCAGTGTCGCAATAAGACTAAATACACCTGAAAAAGGCAAATGGGTTAAAAATTCAAACAATGCAACTGATGAATCTTTTTGTACCGCAGAAATTAGCCCAACCTGCCCTTGTTCCATAATACTGAACAAGGCAGCATTGCCAATAAAACCCATCCAGATCAAGGTAAAGCCTGTCGGAATAAGCAGTACACCAACAATAAACTCTCGAATAGTTCGACCTTTTGAAACACGCGCAATAAACATACCAACAAATGGTGACCAAGATATCCACCATGCCCAATACATGATGGTCCAACCACCAATCCAGCCATTCGATTGATAAGCATATAAATTAAAGGTCATGCTAAACAAATTCGAAATATACTGTCCAGCGTTTTGAATGGTTGCTTGTAGGATATAAATACTGGAACTGGCGAGGAATACAAAACCTAGCAATACCAAGGCTAAAATCAGATTCAGTTCAGAGAGCCGTTTAATTCCTTTGTCTAATCCTAAGAAAACTGACAATGAAGCCAGCGTACTCACCACAATAATCAAAAAGATTTGGGTGCTAATATTACTTTCCCAGCCAAATAAATAATTTAAGCCAGAGTTAATTTGAGTTACCCCAAACCCTAACGTGGTAGCCACACCAAATACCGTACCAATGGTGGCAAAAGTATCTACCGCATCTCCGATTGGACCATGAATTCGTTGACCAATAATCGGAAATAAACCCGAACGAACTTTGAGTGGCAAGTTATAGCGAAAAGCAAAATAAGCCAGCGTTAAGCCCACAACCGCATAGATAGCCCAAGCATGTAAGCCCCAATGAAAAAAGGTAATTCTCATTGCTTCTTGGGCAGATTCAATGGTTTGTGGATCACCTGTAGGGGGATTGACATAATGCATGACAGGCTCTGCAACACTAAAAAACATCAACCCGATGCCCATACCCGCAGTAAATAGCATGGCAAACCATGACCCATTACTATACTCAGGCTGGCTATGATCTGGTCCAAGCTTGATTTTACCCATGTCAGAAAAGGCAATAAAAATCAGTACAATTAAAAATATTGCGACAGATAAAACATAGAACCAACTAAATGAATCAGTAATCCATCCATTCATCCTTTGGGTAATCAATTCAAAGGCATTTGGTGCAAAGACAACAACGGCTAAAAAAAGCGCAATAATTCCAACAGTGCTCAAGAAAACATTTGGATTGACATTGTCAAACCAAGTGATTTTTTTGGAAGGCATATTTCCCCCAGGTTTTTATACTCAATGGACAGACTTTTTAAAGTCAAAAAAAGGCATTCACAGGTGTGAAAAAAGACGAATCCTGTAGAACAGCGATTGGATTCAGGCCACATTATAATTTAAATTAACATTTTCAACAATTTACTAAATGTAACAAGATCATTAACTCATGATTTTGGTTTGTTTTCAATATATTGCAGGGCAATCATCCGTGAGACGATCAGGGCAAAATACATCACGCCACAGAACATTTGCAACATTGAAATCACCCGCGCAGCAGGTGCAACAGGAATCAAATCAGACAATCCTGTGGCCGATTGCAGACTAAAACTAATGAATAGTAAATCCAGCCAAGATTGGTAGTCTGCAACATGATTTGGGTTTTGAAAGCTCTGTGGAACCATCAATTGGCAGATACTGTATAAAAAGGCAAATCCCCATGCGATCAGGGTAAATACCGCACCCGCAGCAAACAACTCATCTTTGGTTAAATAACGATCTGCAAACATATAGCGGATTAGGCCATATGCTGCACAAAAATAAGCGGCTGCTTCAAATGAATGTGTAAAGATTTGCAAAGTAACAGAATGAAAACCGATCAGCATCAGAAAGGACAGTACAAATGCCCCTGTGACAAAGGTTAAGCCCAACAGTGTAAATGTCGGTGTTTGTCGAATCACTTTGGCAATAATCAATAATGCAGAGACACCCAGTAACCAAGTTAAAATTTGATAACTTCTACTGGCATTGGTATAGACAGATAAAACTAAAATAAGCAGCTGGACCAACAATAACCATGCTGACGGTAATTGTTTAAAACCTTTCCAAAATTCGAGCATTGAACGCATATTTTCTGATTCTGATTGTTCTTTTAAACATTCAAATTAACATATTCATTGGGTTTCTTAAATCCTTTCAATTTTTCGTGATCATTCAATTGATCAATCAGCATAAAACAAGCTTAATATGGCTTAAAGGCTAAACCTAGGATGATTGAACTCTGGCTTTGCATCCTCCATAAAAAAACACCTTCGAGAAGGTGTTTTTTAGGCTGATCTCCAATCACTTAGTGATCTGAAGCACCAGAGATACCAATACCTGTTTGTGAACGTACAAACTGTGCATCAAATGCTTTGCGCTCTGCCTCTGCACGTGCAGATTTGTCTGTCACAGAGAACAACCAACAGCAGATGAATGCTAATGGCATTGCAAAGATTGCAGGACCATTGAATGAGTTGATCGGAGTATCAGAGATTTTTAATGTGTCTACCCAAACCGCTTTAGACAAGATAATTAAAGTCACCGCTGTCACTAGACCGACAACACCACCAACAACAGCACCACGTGTAGTCAAGCCTTTCCAGAACATTGAAAGAACCAATACTGGGAAGTTTGCACACGCCGCAACAGAGAATGCTAAACCTACCATGAAGGCAACGTTTTGTTTCTCGAACAAAATACCTAAAATCATCGCAAAGATCGCAAGACCAAGTGTTGCAATCTTCGACATACGTAATTCAGATTCAGGAGTTGTTTGACCCTTTTTCAGTACGTTTGCGTATAAGTCATGTGAAATTGCTGAAGCACCTGACAGTGTCAAACCTGCGACTACCGCAAGAATCGTTGCGAAAGCAACTGCTGAAATAAAGCCCATGAACAGATCGCCACCTACTGCATCTGCAAGGTGTACCGCTGCCATGTTGTTACCGCCAACTAATTCTAGTTTGCCAGTTACAGCCATTTTTGCAACATCAATAAATTGTGGATTGTTTGATACGAAAAGGATCGCACCGAAACCGATAATGAAAGTTAATAAGTAGAAGTAACCAATGAAGCCTGTTGCAACAACTACAGATTTACGCGCTTCTTTGGCATCTTTAACTGTAAAGAAACGCATAAGAATGTGTGGTAAACCTGCTGTACCAAACATGAGTGCTAAACCAAGTGACAAAGCATCGAGTGGGTTTTTCGCCAAACTGCCTGGCCCCATAATTTTGGTTGCATCATCAAGACTGACATCATGTACTTTTGCAAATACATCAATAGACTGTCTGAACATTTCAGAGAAGCTATAACCGACAGAATGCATCACCATGAACGCCATGAATGTTGCACCTGAAAGTAACATCACTGCTTTAATGATCTGTACCCAAGTTGTTGCCAACATGCCACCGAAGATCACATAAGCCATCATCAGAAGGCCAACAATCACAACTGCGATGTTATAGTTCAAACCAAATAACAGTTTGATCAGCTGACCTGCACCCACCATTTGAGCAATCAAATAGAAAGCCACAACAACAAGCGAACTGATTGCTGCAAGTGTACGTACTGGTTTTTCTTCTAAACGGAAAGAAACCACGTCAGACAGGTTATATTTACCTAAGTTACGTAGGCGCTCAGCAACCAAGAACAATACGATTGGCCAGCCAACCATGAAACCCAGTGAATAAAGCAAGCCATCAAAGCCTGAGCTAAACACCAATGCAGAAATACCTAAGAACGATGCAGCAGACATATAGTCGCCTGCAATCGCTAAGCCATTTTGGAAACCTGAGATACCACCACCAGCGGTATAGAAATCTGCGGTATTTGTGGTTTGTTTTGCAGCCCATTTGGTAATGAACAAAGTTAAACCAACGAAAATTGCAAACATAATGATTGCATGCCAGTTGGTTGCTTGCTGTTGAGCTTCACCTAAATCTGGGCCTGCTTGTACAACAGTAGAAAGCAGTGCAGTAGATGCAAGAGCTGCTTTAGTCTTTAAAGAGTTCCATTTCATCTTAGTGCAGTCCTTTTTCGTGGGTGATTGCTTCTACTTCTTTCATTGCATCTGCATTCAGTTGATCCAATTTATTGTTGGCAATATATGAATACACACCACACAAAACGAAAGATAAAACAATAATTCCCAGACCTAAAGGAATCCCCCAAGTAGTTATACCACCACTAAATGAACTCATTAAAAATTCTTTGTTATAGCCTACTAAAAGCATAAAGCCAACATAAACGAACAACATAATTGCAGTTAATGTCCAGCTCAATTTACTTTTTTTAGCAACCATTTCCTTGAATTTTGGATTTTGTAGAATCGCCTCTACCTGTCTCTCATCCATAACCATGCTCCTTGATAAGCGACCAGAACACTGGTTGCTTTTTTTAATATTTTTTTACATGGTCAAAATTAACAATATTGTGGGGTTCTCGTAACTTAGACTTTGGTCGTTAAATTTTGAGCAAAATAAACGAGACAGTTCATGGATGCGTTATTATAGGCGCAGATTTTTATACTGCAGTCCTTATGAACAGTTGGTTAATTATAGGGGTTCTGGCCCTTTACATCCTCATTCTATTCGTTTGTGCTTTCTTTGGTGAGAGGCATGCGAGTCGATTAAGTACGCGCGGCAGGATGCTTCTCTTTAGTCTAACATTGGGCGTGTATTGCTCATCTTGGACGTTTTACGGGGCAACAGGTGCTGCAGTACGTGAAGGGATTATTTTCCTGCCGATTTATTTAGGACCTTTATTATTTGTCTGGCTGGGTTATGACATCTGGCGTCGCTTAGGTCGTGTGCGTCAACATCATGCGATTTCTTCGATTGCCGACTTTGTGGCAGCACGTTATGGTAAAAGTGGAACATTAGCATCCTTAGTCACAATCTTGGCTGTAATCGCCATCATTCCTTACTTAGCACTGCAATTACGCGCAATTGCGCTTAGCGCTTCCGTCATGCTCGATCACAATACCCAAGTAGTTTCCACCACCACCAATGGGGTGCTTGGTCTTACTGCTGTATTAGCGATTTTAGCGATGATGTTTGGAACAAGACAAATCGCCAATACGGAACAACATGGCGGTTTAATGCTTGCTGTCGCTTTTGAATCATTTGTAAAACTATTTGCCCTGCTTTGTGTGGCATTTTTCTTTATTTTTGATCATCCACAAAATATTGTACAAATCTCACAGGATGTGCAAAAGACTTTTCATGAAGTACAACTGTTTGGTGTGCCAGACACCTTCTGGGTTCAAACGTTATTAGCCTCATTGGCAATTATCTGTTTACCCCGTCAGTTTCATGTTGCAGTGGTTGAATTACGCGATGAAAAACATATTCGTGGTGCAAGACGTTGGTTTGCTGCCTATTTGATTCTAACCATTATTGCTATTATTCCAATCGCCAGTTGGGCTCTTCATGCAGCACCCAAATATCTAACTATTCCTGATGTTGCAGTACTCTCATTGCCGATTAGTTATAATCAAGACTGGTTATCGTTACTGGCATTTTTAGGCGGCTTTTCAGCGTCAACTGGTATGCTTTTAGTATCCTCTGTGGCACTGTCCATCATGCTCAGTAATGACTTGATTATGCCTTCTCTATGGAAGTTTGGCATTCTTTCCCGTCATGACAAACGCTTACCACAAGTACTTAAATTTACTCGTCGTGTTTGTATTTTAGCGGTGATGCTACTCGGTTTTTTATTCTTCCACTTCTTTAATGATATTGACCAACTATCCACCTTTGGGCTATTGGCATTTAGTGCGGTTGCACAATTTTCGCCTGCGCTCATTGGCGGTTTATACTGGCGTGGAGGAAGTCGCCAAGGGGTTTATGCAGGTTTAGTCGTTGGCTTCATACTTTGGTCATATACATTATTATTACCCACGATTTTACGTAGCCTACCTGTTGAATATAGCCAATTTGCACATCAATTTTTGATGTTTGGACCTATAAATATTGAATGGTTAAGACCAGAAGCCTTATTTGGCTTTGAATCTTTTGCCCCGCTTACACATGGTGTCATCTGGGCACTTGGCTTAAATATTACCTTATATATTTGGGTCTCTCGTATTTATCGCCCAAGTATTGCTGAACAAATTCAGGCAGAGAGCTTTTTCTACTATGAAACTAAGCCCTTACCTACACAAAACACCTCTACTGATATTAATTACTTACACCATGATGTCGCTAAACTTAAAGTCGGTGATCTGATTGCACTTGCTAAGCGTATTACAGGCGAAGGCCCAGCAACCCACGCATTTCAACAGTTTTGTACTATGAATAATGTGGTGCTCAATGAGAATAGTAGTGCCAATGGGATGTGGTGGCGGTTTACTGAGCAATACCTTGCAGGAACAATCGGTGCAGCCTCAGCACGAACACTACTCACCACAGCCATGGTCAATAATGGCTTGGCTTTAGGTCAAGTGGCAAATATTCTCGACCAAGCTTCACAATGGCAACGTTTTAACCAAAATCTCATCATGACCATGATTGACCACATGACCCAAGGGGTGAGTGTGGTTGATGAAAACATGTGTTTGGTCGCATGGAACAACCAATATTTAAAACTGTTTGATTATCCAAAAGATTTAGTCTATGTCGGTTGTCCCATTGCCGATTTGATTCGTTACAACGCTGAACGTGGCGAATGTGGTCCAGGCTCGGTAGAAGAGCACGTACGTAAACGAATACATTGGATGAAAGTCGGTAGCGCTCATGAATTTGAACGGATTCGTAAAGATGGCCGTGTGATTCAAATGCGTGGTAACCCCATTGAAGGGGGTGGTTTTGTCACAACCTTTGCCGATATTACCGCATTCCGTGAAAATGAAGCGGTACTAGAAGCACGCGTGTCTGATCGTACCCAACAGCTTGCAAATGCCTTATCTGAACAACAACTGGCACGTGAGCAAGCCGACAAAGCTAATATGTCAAAAAGTCGCTTTATTGCAGCAGCTAGTCACGATTTGCTTCAACCAATGCATGCAGCACGCTTATTCAGTACTGCTTTAGAACAAAGCGTACAATCAGATGAAGACCGTAAAACCTTACAGCAGCTTGATCGTGCCTTACATGGTGCCGAGAGCATGTTATCTGCCCTTTTGGATATTGCTCGATTGGAAGGTGGTTCAATCCAACCGAAACGCCAAGCTTATCCGTTGCATGATTTATTGAGTGATTTAGAACTACAATTTAAATCAATCGCCGCACAACGCAATATCCAATTGCATGTCCATGATGCCCAATTCTGGATTGATACCGACCCACAATGGATCCGTCGTATCATCCAAAATTTTGTCAGTAATGCCTTACGTTATACTGCTCGTGGACGTGTGATTGTTGGTGTATTGCGCGCGTCTAATCGTCCAAATCATATCCGTATCGGTGTATGGGATACAGGTCCAGGGATTGCAGAAGAGCAACGCATTAAGTTGTTTCAAGAATTTGAGCGTTGTGGACATACCTCGCCATGGGGTGAACAAGGGCTTGGACTTGGGCTAGCAATCGTGCAACGTATGACCAGTTTGCTTGATTATCCTGTACATGTTTACTCTGAGCTTGGCAAAGGCTCATGCTTTATGATTGATGTGCCAATGGTAGCAGCACCTAAAGTCGTTTCAACACCTATACAAGCGGTACCATTAAAAGCCAAAGCTTATAAAATCTTATGTTTAGACAATGACGATACAATCTTAGAAGGTATGGCAACGCTACTGACCAAATGGGGTTATCAAGTGTTTAAAGCCACTGAACCTGAACAAGCTTTGGAAATTATTCAAAAAGAAAACATTCAAGTCTGGTTGGTTGATCAGCATTTAAATCATGGTAAAATTGGCTTAGATTTTATTGTCGAAAACCGTCAGGAAAATGTTCCGTCAGCACTGATTACTGCAGATTCTGATCCTGAATTACCTGAGCGTGTTAAAGACCTCAACGTGGTGTTGTTGAAGAAACCATTGAAACCTGCTTCTCTACGTGCATGGTTATCTGGCTTGAAGATTTCTAAATAATCTTCCACTACTTTCAATCCATTTCAATTTATTGATCACGTTCTTCTTTAATGTTTTGAAACATTTACAACCTCTTGATCGTTACATTCTAGAGGTTTTGTAACGCAATTTTTTAAGTGGAATAGCAATTTTTTTTAAGCTTTGTGCAAAAGCATTCAAAAAAAAGCAAAACTCGAACCCATTTATTGACTAAAAACTTCAAAGCCTTCTTTTCTATGGCAAATAACATCAAAATAGTAAATATACACTTGTATAGTTAGTTACAATTTTCTATTTATATGATTTTAAAAAATAAAAAAACCTTTTCCTCTCCACCTACAACTTTAGTCGTATTCCTATTGCATCTCGATAAATCAAAAATTACTTCAAGACAAAATCACGCTCATGTTTAGGAAAACAAAAACAGCGCTTGAATTCAATTTTAAATAGGATTTTTAACCATGAATATTTCAGAAACTGTTCCACATGGGCTACACCAAGCTCAACAATTTCATCGTCAATATGGTGCAAATGCAATCTTGCCTGAAATTGATTGGCAAGATCTTTTTAAACATAGCAAACTCCACGACACACAAATCCAAGCACTCAACACGATTTATCAAGCTGCTGTGCCTTTAGCACTTCAAGTATTTGAGGAATTAAAATTTGATGTGTTTACCCCTGTTGCTTACCATCCTCAAGGCTTAGGTCTATTTGATAAATTAGCGCAACAAGAAGAAAAGCTGGTTCAACGTCTCGAAGATGAATGCGAATGCTTAAATGATGAAGTTCGCCATCAAGTGTGGAGCATGTTACTGCGTGGCGGTGCGGTACTGGTCTTTAAAGCATGGTTAGGTAAAGTAAAAACTGGGGAAAATATCTTAGATATGACCCAATTTGATGAATTATCAGATTTGCTTTTTATCAAAACCTCTCCAGCAACATTAGCAGCTCGTTTAAAAATCGATGCACATGCAGATTACGACCATGTTTTCCTGATGTATGGCAATGATGTGTTTCTAGACCGTTTTAATAGCTTAGAAGCAGCTGCGTTATTTGTAGATTTAGGTGTTTATGATGCAGCATTCTTAAGTCTACGTGATGACCGAGTTGCAGATTACCTAAAATCTAAAGGCTATGTCACCCATGAACAAATTGAAGATTTAAAATGTGCTTTAAATCCATTGGGTTGCCCTGATCAAGTTTCGAAACAAGACTGTTTAGCTTAATCCCTCATACTTGAATGATGTAGAAAGAAAGCCAGTCAATTGACTGGCTTTGTTAGAGTGAAGCACCAATATATTTTATCGCTTATTAATACAACGCTTTAGGCAATTTAATCTGAATAATTTCATTATCATCCGCACGCTTTGCATTTCGTCCTGATGAACCGGGGAAGTTATTGTCATTTAAAACAGTTAAAGTGTTTTTATTTTCAATAATCACATCTTCAATGGTTTCAAATGGAAAAGCAAAAGTTGTTGCTGTACCAATATCCCCATCTCGCGCTGTACCATATAAATTATTCGGGTTGGCAATATTCATAAGATCAACTAAGTCAGAACGTTTTACTGCTTTACCAGAATCCCCTAATTCAATTTGAATCAGCTTCTTATAACCATCTAACTTGTTTTGACTCGCATCACGCTCAATGATAATGCCAGACTTATCATCAAACATTTGGAAGTCACCAATATTGGTCGCCTTGGCATTCAAGGTAAAATAATAATATCGACCAGTATACGCTTTCTTCTTCACATCAAATTGTGAGATAAGCAACTGTTGTGTTGTCTCGCCTTTTAACGGTTTTTCTAACAAAGGATATAAATATTGACCATCCTTAGACAATGCCATTCCTTCAAAGCCACCACTTTGCAGAACCAAAGGCTCTACATAGTTTAGGTTGGCTTTATTGAATTGATTTTGCGGAGAACGTAATTCCACACCAGCTTTCAATGGATGAGGTAATGCTATCGGTGCATCAAGCAGTATTCCATCTTTATCAAAATGCAGTAAATATGGTCCAAATTCATCACCAATCCAATAGGTACCGTCCGCAGTACGTTGAATCGATTCAGGATCAAAATCTGCCCCAGTAAGCAAACGATCAGTGTTGTTTTGATTAATGATTGTAAATGGAATTAATTTATTGGGATCACGAAGCTGAACAAAGCTCATCACTTGAACTTTTGCTGATCCTGCCGATTTCGTCCGAAAATCAGGTTTTACTTGATAAACACGGAGTAAAAAATCAGATGAATTGTCTTGTGTACCAAAGCCATTGTCTGCCATAACCATATAAGTGCCATCACCGTTCTTTACAGCACCCGAAAAGCCTTGAACTGGCTGACCTTTAAAAGGTGGGAATATGCCATTGGCGCCCTTTACAAAGGCACCTGAGTTTGGGCCAGCTGCATAAGTTTCGACATCAAGTTTGGCAAATGAAACCAAGGTCGGTACGGAGACAGATGATTCAAATGAGAAATCCTTGTCATCATCATTACATGCGGTTAAAGCCAATATGCCTAACGCTAAAACAGAGTAAGCAATTTTTTTCATAAAGGTCTTTTTTATTGATTTAAATGAGCTTGATTAGAAACCAATAGCATGACATTTTGAGGTCATTTCAATGACAATACTGCGTCAGTTTTATAATACGTAGACATGCTTCACTCATCATATAAGCATTAGTCGGCTGAATAATTCCTTAATTTAAATTAATTTTTTACTTAGGCAACAATCTTAATAGCCCCGCACTTTTCCCATCTTCCAAAACCCAAATCGAACCATTATAGGCGGGATGAATATCTCGAATGCGTTGCTGCATGTTCAAACGCTGTACCTCACGAACAGGCTTTGATTCAGTATCAACCACAATAATCGCCTCTGAAGATAACCCACCAATTAAGGCTTTATGATTCCATTTCGGAAATAATTCATCTTGATAAAAGACCAAACTGGAGGGTGATATCACTGGTGTCCAACTGATTTCTGGCGCTTTAAATTCAGGACGTGTCGCATGATCGGGAATGGATTTTCCTGAATAATGATCACCATTGGAAACAATCGGATAACCATAATTTTCGCCCTTCTTAATCAGATTTAACTCATCTCCTCCTTTAGGCCCCATTTCAACCACCCACAATTGATCCTTGGCATCAAAAGCCATACCTAATGGATTACGATGACCCAACGACCATACTTGTTTTGCAATCTCACCTTGTTGAGTAAATGGATGATCTGCAACAACAGTACCATCATCATTCAGTCTTAAAACTTTGCCTAAGTTTGAATTCATATCTTGAGCAGGATCAAATTTCTGGCGTTCACCAGAACTAATCCAGAGCTTACCATCCTTTGCAAAAATCATTCGATGTGCATAATGCCCTTGCCCTGAAACTTTAGGAACTTGTTCCCAAATTCTTTTGATATTGATTATTCGGGGATTTTTCTCTTGAAGATTTAATTCACCACGAATCACAACCGCACCATATCCCCCTTTTCCTGTTTCGGCATAACTTAAATAAATTTGATGATTGTTTGCAAAATCAGGATGTAGAACAATATCGCCTAAGCCCCCTTGCCCACCATAAGCCACTTCGGGAAGCCCTAAAATTTCTATACTTTTCAATGTAGAAGGATCAAACAGTTTTAACTTTCCTCTCCTTTCGGTAATCAGTAAACGACCATCAGCTAACTCAGCCATTGCCCAAGGTTCACCAAATGTCGCTACTTTTTGGACCTGATAGCTCTGGTTAATTAAAGAATTAGCCGTAGTGGTTTGATTATTTTGAGCATTACATGCACTCAACAAGCTACAGCTGAGCAATAGGGGCAAATAGATTAAGCACTGTCGAAAAGCCTTCATTTTAAATTCCCTCAATATTGTTATGACTTATCGATTTATTTTAAACAAAAGTATCCATCTCACCATTTCATATTGGTAACTGAGCGAATTGGGTCTTAATTTTTAATTGGATCACCTTGTAAGCTTTAACCTACAACAGTCGTAGTGATTAGCGAATATACTGACCTAGACATTGCGCTTATCATACAAAGCATAAAGAGACAGGAAGTCTCATTGAGAATAAGAAAACACACAGGACGTGAGATTCGACAGGAGTCAAATCTAACACACCAATACGAAGAAAACCCCATCAGGATGATGGGGTTTTCTTTTTGTATTTACATCGTTTTTGAATTCATATACTCTTCAAATTCATAATAATTTATTTTTTTAATATTGATCTATTCAAATTCCACTGATGCAACACACCTCCAGTTCAGGAAAATGAAGCCCTTCATCATTATTTAGAAATGGTGTGAATGAGTTAATTTTTATACTTCCATCATTTCAATTACAAAATTTCAAATAATGTATATTGTTCCGATATCATTATAGTTATATGATCATGAGCTATAGGAATTTATTGGTGACTTTAATGAAAATTTATAAAATTCGTTATTCGTCTAAATTTAACAATGAGAGTAATTCAGTTTTTATTGAACAAATGAAAATTATTTCAATGAACAAGAAAATTAAGACGAGTTTTAGTCGCTCTGGAAAAGCATCATTTGAAATTGAATTCTCTAATACATCCGATAGGCAATGGGCTAATATTTTTAATTTTTCTAAATTGAGAGCTCTCAATTAAAAACTTCTTCTAAGTTATTGCTTATTAACGTAGATAAGGGTCCTTTTTTATTATTAACAGATGATCTTACAGCATAAGTATAATAACACCTCTTCTTTTTCGTAATATTTTCAATATGCAATAAATAATCAAATTTTAAAGCAATAAACTGACAAAATAATCGGATAGTACGACCATTACCATCTTTAAAAGGATGTATCCATGCCAAACGCGTGTGAACTTTTGCAAGTAAAAGAACTAACTCTTTCTTACTCACAACGTCTTTGGTATTAAATTCACCAATCTCATCAAAGAGCTCATCTAATGAGTTACCAACTTGTAGAGGGTGCATTGTTGGATATTGCTTATATCCAATAACCAATTCATCATCTTCTTTATATCTAATTTTACCCGCCCAATCATAAATCTTATTAAAAATCATTTTATGAATTTTCACAAATGTTTCTTTAGAGATAGAGTAAGCCGGATCATAAACATGTTGTAATAATTCATCTGTTGCACATTGATAATCTATCTTTTCCAAGAAATCTAATTCTTCTTTAATTTCTGCTTTAACTAAATTTCTTTCGATAGGAAGGCTGATTTCATTAGTGTTATTACTAATTACCTCATGAAATTCAATATTCAAATTGCTTAGAATCTGTTTTTCTTTATTTTGGAAAATGAATCCATTACCATCAAACCCGACAACAAATACAAATATAGCATTTTCATATTCCTTAAATTTTATGCAGCAAGTATCCCCAATCTGGATCTCTTGTCTATCCTCTTTTTCTGTTGCTTCTAAACAATTTTGTATAAAATGCAATTTAGGGTATGGCTTCATTAACCCTGTTTTTCCAATGACCATTCCTCTTTTTTTGTGCCAAAACCAATGCTTAATTCCATTTTTATAAGGGGAGGTCTTTATATGAATCATAGTATGACAATGATCAGAACTTAATATTTGGTCCATTGTGTATTTAATTTATTTAAGAAATTCTAAGTATGATTATACATATAACTTTTATTATACCGACAATAAAAAAACACCCCGTTCTCGTTAGAGACCGGGGTGTTTTAGATTTAAAAGCTGGCGATGACTTACTCTCACATGGGTAACCCCACACTACCATCAGCGCTAAGAGGTTTCACTTCTGAGTTCGGGAAGGGATCAGGTGGTTCACTCTTGCTATTGTCGCCAGCAAACTGTTATGGACTTGTTCGGGTCTTATTTAAATGCCTTACTTCGTACCAAATGAGTTTAACAGAACATTTGAGTTGAATATTTTAACTAGCTTTACAACTAAATCAAGTATGTTTGATCTTTTATGAATCAAATGATGCTTACTTCTTTCGAAGTTCGTATACAACTGCTTGGGTGTTGTATAGTCAAGCCTCACGAGCAATTAG
>Ga0256893_1000357_pt1 | contig 16442 bp, 9 predicted proteins | sample MC6MC0666MT_FD_190201 | JGI IMG/M metagenome (GOLD analysis project Ga0256893, IMG submission 190201) | Metatranscriptome of enriched soil aggregate microbial communities from Iowa State University, Ames, United States - MC6-MC0666-MT... | ecosystem: Environmental > Terrestrial > Soil >... | reverse complement strand
GCCGCGCGGCTGATGGAACGTGGGATCGTCGGGATAATCGAAGCGATTCAGCGTGAAGCCCGCATACGACCATTCGCGGCCCACAGGCTGGTTGTAGTCGAGCGTGAAGCGCTTCGAACCGGTGTACACCGAAGACGGCGTGGCTGGATCGAATGCGGCGCTGTCCACGAACGTCAGCCCATACAGCCGCCAGTTCAACGCATGCGAGCTGAACACATAGCTTTCGAGCACCGCACCTTGACCGACCGATGCAGAGCCAACCGGCCGCGGCCCTTCTCCGTTTTGCGCGACATATAGATTGCCCGCCGGGTCGAGCGCGATTCCCGTCATGCCGTTAAAGCGCCAGTTGCCCGCCACACCCTTGACCGCATGAAAAATACCGTTGCGCGTGCCGAGCGGTGAGGCCGCTCGCGGTTGACCGCTGGCGTCCTTGTTGAAGACGAGAATCTGTTGCGACGGCCCGTTGTCCGCGACGAGAATTTGTCCAGCCGGCGTAACGGCGATGTCGGTCGGAACTGCGCCGGCGGGCAACGGCAAGACGCCGGCGAGCGCGGTCCCATCTGCGCTGAAGTGCAAAATAGTTAGGTTTCCGGACGATACGCCGCTTATCACCCAGAGCGTCGAACCGGTGTCGATCGCGATACGTCCTGGTGAGCTGACGCTCCACGAGCGCAATGGCTGCATCGTATTGGCGTTCAGAACAACGATGCGGTTCGCGTAGGTGTCCGAGAGGTACAGTTCGCTGTCGGTGGCGGCAAGTCCGCGGATGGCCGCGTCGGTACCGGTCGTTACTGTATCGACGGGCAGGAAGCTGTTTTTCGTTGCGTTCGCGCTATTGCCCACGCCCGCACTAAACGGCACGCCGGCCGAGAGATTCGCCAACGTGCGGCGCGTGATGCCAAACCACGTCTGTCCGGCCGGTGGATAGTCTGCGCCGACCAGCTTGTTGTTCTCGTTACCTATCGACATTGCCGCGTACAGATACGTGTGGTTGACCGCGACGGCATCGCCGCCCGCGGCGCCCCAACCGTGCGTGAAACCGGCGACGGCGATCTTGTCGCCCCCGCGATACGCGGCTATTTCACTGCCGCTCTCGTCCCACGGCGCGTTCGTGAAAACGGTACCGTCGGCGCCCGCCGCGATTGCCTGGATATCCTGCTGCATCCACTTACCGTCGCCGAAACCGAAGCTATTGCCGATCCACGAGGTGGTGTAGGTGAGCTGCGACTGCGCATAGCCAGTAAGCGGAAGAAGACAGTGGCAAAAAATGATTGCCGCGCCGAGGCGCGAAAGGAGTTTCACAACGATGTTCCCTTGCAAGTGACGCTTTCATCCTCGCATAGAAAACAGGTGAATTAATTGATAAAAAAATTGATCGTAAAAATTTGATAAAACAAATATCCCGTATGCATATGAGTGCGCAGCGTGCCGGTTCTTCTGCGGTCTCGCGGTGTTATGTGACAAAAACAGTCAATCTCGTCACGATGCGTCAATAGGTCGCCAATATCGTTTCCTTCAAATGCTATTTGTGAATCCATTCCAGCAAAGGCGCACTTTGTGCGCATAAACTCCGCGTTTATCAGGCGTGGCTGCGTCGCCCGAAAATGCGTCGGGTCATATCGAACGCAACCAGATTACCGGCCACTACCAGCAGCAATCCAATTACTGCCAATGCCGACCACTGATAGCCTTCGAATACCGTCGACACAGCCAGCGCCACGATCGGAAACAGCACGGTCGAATAGGCGGCGCGCTCGGGCCCGATGCGCCCGACCAGCATCAGGTATGCGGTAAAGCCGATCACCGAGCCAAACACCGCGAGATACGCCAGTGCGCCGAGATAGCGTGTGGACGATTCGATAGCGAACGGGAAGCCGGCGAGCGCGCTTCCTACGGTCAACACGCTCGCGCCGATCAACATCGCCCAGCTATTGGTGGCGAACGGATGCAATCCCATCGACTGCATGCGGCTCGACAGCAGATTGCCAGCCGAAAAGCACAATGTGCCGAGAAACGCGATGCCAAGCCCGAGCCATGCCGCGTGGTCGCCGAGATGTCCGCTCATCTGCTGAACGAAGAGACACACAATACCGACAAGACCGAGCATCGCGCCCGCAATCGCCGATGGCTGCAGCGGACGCCCCATGAAAAGCCGTCCGTTGATCGAATTAAGAAGCGGCGCCGTGGAGAACACCACTGCCACGAGGCCGCTGGGCACCACCTGTTCGGCGTAGTAGAAGCACAGAAAGTTGACGCAAAACAGCGCGAGCCCTTGCGCGAATAAAAATCGCCACGCGGCGCGCGGCGGCCACATCGGCCGGCGCATGATGCGCAACAGCGCGAACAGCACCAATGCGGCGATCCAGAAACGCCAGGCGATGGAAACTGGCGGCGGCACTTCGCCCAACTGCCATTTGATCGCGATCCAGGTGGTGCCCCAGATCAGAACGGTAACAGCATAAAGCGACAGATTCATGGTCAAGCCTGCACAGCGGATACGGGAGTGCGACTATGCGGCAACGCAGGCGCCAGGACTTGTCCAGGATTGCGCATTTTCGGCGGCAAACCGCGAGCGCATAGGTGCCGCGGCGCGGCCAGCCGTATACTTACGCTCATATCCCGCAAGAACGACACCAGTCCCGTGAAGCCGAGCCCGCCCGTCGCTGTGAATGACGCCACTGAAACGCCGTTTGGCATTCAGTCGGTGTGTCACACGCTCGGCAGCTCGAACGCGAACCTGGACCGGTTTGCGTGGCTCGGCGACGGTCTGGCGATTGCCGTGTGGACGCGCGACACAGAAGTCGCCGAGACCGTCTACGATCGGCCGGGCCACCACACCCTCTCGTGCTACCTGGATGGCGGTTATCGCACCGAGCGGCAGAAAATGCCGGGGCGTTACGGCGCGCCGTCGCGGCTATGCGCATTACCCGGCGATCATGAATCGCGCTGGTGGGTGCGCGGCCATATGCATTTCATGCACCTTTATTTCCTGCCTGAGCACTTCACGCAACGCGCTGTGCAGGAACTGGACCGCGAGCCGCGCGAGTTGACGCTTGCCGACCGCACCTATTTCGAAGACGCGCGCATTGCCAGTCTGTGTCAGTCGCTCGCGAACGAACATTGGGACGATCCGGACGGTTTGCTGCGCACGAACGAAACCGCGCATGAAGTGCTGAGCCTGCTGTTGCGCTCGCAAGGCGTGCGCCGCACCGGCCTGGCGCTGAAGGGCGGTTTGTCGGTCGCGACCAGACGGCGACTGCGCGATTACATCGAGAGCCATCTTGCAGAGCCGCTCACCATTGGTGAACTTGCAGGCGTGGCGGCGCTGTCGGAGTTTCACCTTGCGCGGATGTTCCGCACGTCGTTTGGATTGCCGCCCGCTGCGTGGATCGCGCAGCAGCGGCTCGAACGCGCGCGCATGCTGTTGCGCACCACGTCATTGCCGCTTCTGCGGATTGCCGAGCTATGCGGCTATGCAAACGCGAGTCACTTTAGCCACCGTTTCCGCGAAGGCGTGGGCGTGTCGCCTACCGCGTACCGGCAGGCTGTCCCGGCTTAAGCGCGTCATTGCAGCGCCATTGCGAGCACACGGGCCACATGAATGGCCTCCACGCCTGCGCCATCGTGAATCTGATGACGGCAACTCGTGCCGTCCGCGACCATCAAGGTATTGCTGTCGATCTTGCGCACCGCCGGCAATAGCGACAACTCGGCCATGGCCTGCGACGTCGCATAGTGCTCCGCTTCGTAGCCAAAGCTGCCGGCCATTCCGCAGCACGACGATTCCACCGTCCATACCTTCAGCTCAGGAATCCATTTCAGAACGGTTTGCACGGGCGTAAAGGCGTCGAACGCCTTCTGATGACAATGGCCATGCACCAGCGCCTGCGGCGTATCCAACGGCTTCAACGCAAGCTTCAGGCGACCCGCTTTATCCTCGCGCACCAAGAATTCTTCGAAGAGGAACGCCTGTTTGGCGAGCCGCTGTGCTTCGTCGCCGAAGCCGTAGTGCAAAAACTCGTCACGCAGCGACAGCAGGCACGACGGCTCCAGACCGACAACGGGCACGCCGCGCTCCACGAAAGGCTTGAACAGATCGAGCATTCGCCTCGCTTCGTGCTTCGCTTCGTCGACCAGGCCCGCCGCGAGAAACGTGCGGCCGCAGCAAACCGGGCGCTCGCCTTCGCGCATGTTGAAGTGCACGGTGTAGCCCGCCGCCTCCAGTACCTTCTGCGCCGCCCTAGCGTTCTCGGGCTCCATGCTGTTATTGAAGGTGTCGACGAATAACAGCACTTCCTTCAGCGTCGCGCCATGCGCGTTCACCGTGGGCCTTGCGCTCGACAGAAACGACTTCCTGAAACGCGGCAAGCTCCGCTCGCTCGCGAAACCGACCGCGCGCTTGAACAAGGACGACACGAGCGGCACATTGTCGGCAACTGCGATCAAGCCCGGCATGCGGCTCGCGGCGGCAGCGTAGCGCGGCATGAAGGCGACGAGCTTGTCGCGCAGCGTCAAGCCATGTCGCTTGACGCGCGCGGCGCGCGCTTCGATCTTGAACTTCGCCATATCGACGCCCGTCGGGCAGTCGCGCTTGCAGCCCTTGCATGACACGCAGAGATCGAGCGTGTCCTTTACTTCGTCGCTCGCAAGGCCGGCCTCGCCTAGCTGACCGGAGATTGCAAGACGCAAGGTGTTCGCACGCCCGCGCGTGACATGCTGTTCGTCTTTCGTCACGCGGTAGCTCGGGCACATCGTGCCTGCATCGAATTTTCGGCAGTGACCGTTGTTATTGCACATCTCGACGGCCTTCGCGAGACCGCCTGCGAGGTCGTTGCCGCTGCCCGGCGCGGTTTCGCGGCCAGTCAGCGGATCGCGCTCGACGTTCCATGCGGACCAGTCGAGCGCCGGTTCAATGGGCCGTTCCTGATAGCCGGGCGCGAAACGGAAATAGCGCGCGTCGTCCATTTTCGGCGGACGCACCATCTTGTCGGGATTGAAGCGGTTGTCCGGATCGAACAGCGCCTTGATCTCACTGAACGCCTGATTGAGTTTGGGACCGTATTGCCACGCCACCCATTCGCCGCGGCACAAACCGTCGCCGTGCTCTCCGGAATAAGCTCCCTTGTATTCGCGCACTAATGCAGCGGCTTCCTCGGCAATCGCGCGCATTTTCACCGCGCCATCGCGGCGCATGTCGAGAATCGGCCGCACGTGCAGCGTGCCGACGCTCGCATGGGCATACCAGGTGCCCTCGGTGCCATGCCGATGAAACACCTCCGTCAACTGGCTCGTGTACTCGGCGAGATGTTCGAGCGGCACCGCGCAGTCTTCGATGAAAGACACCGGCTTGCCGTCGCCCTTCATGCTCATCATGATGTTGAGGCCGGCCTTGCGCACTTCCCACAACGCCTTTTGCGCGTTCGCGTCCGGCATTTCCACAACCGAGCCAGGCAAGCCGAGATCCGCCATCAATTCGGAGAGTTGCCTGAGCGACTCGAGTTGCGCGTCGCGCGACTCGCCCGCGAATTCCACGAGCAGCACCGCTTGCGGCTCGCCGACCAGCGCCTTTTCGACAACCGGGCGAAACGCAGGGTTGCTCATGGCCAGATCGATCATGGTGCGGTCGACCAGCTCCACCGCGACCGGCTTCAGCTTGACGATGTGCTGGGTCAGATCCATCGACTGCCAGAACGTCGGAAAATTTACCACGCCCAGCGTTTTATGCGCGGGCAACGGCGCGAGCTTCAGCGTCAACTGACGGCTGAATGCGAGCGTGCCTTCCGAGCCGACCAGCAGATGCGCGAGGTTCGCCACGCCGTCGTCGGTATAAGCGCGCGGATTCTGACAGTCGAACAGGTCGATGTTGTAGCCGGCCACGCGGCGCAACACTTTCGGCATGCGCGCCACGATTTCGTCGCGCTCGCGTTGCGCGATCTGCTTGACGCCTTCGAATATCTGCTGCAAACGCGCGCCTTGCGGCGCATCGCGCAACGAAGCGAAACGCGCTTCGGTGCCGTCGGCGAGAATCGCGTCGATGGCTTCGACGTTGTGCACCATGTTGCCGTATTCAATGGAGCGCGAACCGCACGAATTATTGCCCGCCATGCCGCCGATCGTGCATTGCGCCGCTGTCGACACATCCACCGGAAACCAGAGACCGTGCGGCTTGAGCCACGCATTCAGATGATCGAGCACGACGCCCGGCTCGACCGTCACCGTGCGCGCCTCCAGATCGAATTCGACGATATTGTTCAGCCATTTGCTCGTGTCGATCACGAGCGCTTCACCGACCGTTTGTCCGCATTGACTCGTGCCCGCGCCGCGCGCGAGCAGCGGCACTTTCTCGCTGCGCGCAATGTCGAGTGCGATGCGCAGATCGTCCTGGTCGCGCGGCACGACGACGCCGACGGGCATGATCTGATAGATCGAGGCATCGGTCGCATAACGTCCCCGGCTTGCTGCATCGAACAGCACGTCACCACGCAACGATTTACGCAGATGTTGCGCGAGCGGCGTCATCAGACGCGCCGTGGACGGCACGAGATGAATCGGCTTGACCAGCAAAGCGGAAGTGGGATTCGTCATAACGTCGGTGTTGTTGCAATACGCAGAAATCGCGGCGCAGCGCGGCAAACCGCGCGAGCGCCCGAACGGTCAATACAACGTGACGCGTACCGATGGCAGTCCTTCGATGCGTCCGTGTGCCGTGCCCGCGCTTCGCGGGAAGAACATGCCGGTGTACGAACCGGTTGTCACGACCATTTCCGGCGTCACGGTGACGCCACGCGACGTCGCGTGATTGACAAGCCACGTGAGCAACCGGCGCGGATCGCCGGCGGGATTGGCGGGCGTCAATTCCACGACATCGCGTCCGTTGAAATCGAAACGCAGCGCGGGCGAGACAAACGGGAAGCTCTCGTCGTACGGCATGAATTCGCCGACGACGAGCGCGCCGTGGTTCTGCAAGTCCGCGAGTTGCGCGAGCTTGTCGACGTCCGGCCACGCGGCGAACCGGCTCGCGACGATTTCGATCGTCGCGCCGAATGAACCGATTGCGGCATGCACGTCGGCCTGACTATAAGGCGTTGTGCTGGGCTCGAAACTGCGACCGAAACGAAACGCGATCTCCAGTTCCAGGCCCAATGGCGCGAAGGCCGCGCGCGGCACAGTGGCGCCGTCGGGATACCGGTCGACGTCCGGCAACGGCGCGCCCTGGATCGGCCCGCTGTCCGACTTGGCGCTGATCTTCCAGCCGCCGATGCGCGCGCCGGCAATGGCCAGGATCTCATGCTGGACCGCATACGCCGCATTGGCGTCGGTCGGCGCGAGATTGGGCGGAAGGTTGTCGAGCGTCGCATGATCGCGGCGCGCATCGACGAGCAAGCGGCTCAGAGGCAACGTGGTCAGCTTCATGGCGTCGGCGCGAGGGGACTTAAGCATCGCTTACACGCCCATGCGGGGCGAGACCTGCCCCTTGTCCGCGGGATCGTCTGCAAACTTGCTCTCCGGCTGCATGCGGAACGCGAGCACGACACCAATCGCCATCAACAGCATGCTGCCGACGAACGGCAACTCCCAGCTGCCGAAGTAGTCGATCAGGAAGCCGCCCATCACGGGCGAGATGATCGCCGCGAGCGCCGAGCCCGTGTTCATCATGCCGCTCGCCGTGCCCGAGGCTTCCGGCGCGATGTCCATCGGAATGGCCCACATCGGTCCAATCGTCATTTCGGCGAAGAAGAAGCCCGACGCGAGGCACGCCATCGACAGATACACGTTGTGCGTGAACATAATCGGAATCAGCGACAGCAGGCAGAACATCATGCACACCGACACCATCCAGCTGCGTGCGCGTTTCAGGCTCCCGGTTCGCGTATAGATGAAGTCGGTCACGACGCCGCCAAGCGTATCGCCCACCACGCCGGCGAGGAACACGACCGATGCGAAGATCGCCGACTTCTTCAGTTCCAGGTGATAGCTGTGCAGGAAGTATTGCGGAATCCAGCTCAGGAACAGCCACAGTGTCCAGCCATAACAGAAGTACACGATCGTGACGGGCGCCATGCGGCGAAACAGCTTGCCCCAAGGCACGCCCGCCGACTTTGCTTTGGGCGCGGGCAATACTTCGAGCTCTTCAGTCGTGATACGAGGGTGGTCTTTCGGATGCTCGGTGAACGTCAATGCCCACACGACAACCCACAACAGGCTGAAGGCGCCGCAGATATAGAACGACTCGCGCCAACCCCAATTCGCCATGACGAGCACGATGAGACCAGGCGCAACCGCATTGCCGATGCGCGACGCGGCGTGCGTGATGCCCTGAGCAAAACCGCGTTTCTCTTTGGCGACCCAGCGCGCCATTGCGGATGTCGCGGCGGGAAACGTTGCGCCTTCACCGAAACCGAGCAGCAGGCGCGCAGCCAGCAGCGAGATCAGCCCGCCGGCGAAACCGGTCAGCAACGTGGCGATACCCCAGATCGCGCCGCACGCGAGCAGCGTGCGTCTGGCGCCAAAACGATCGCTCACCCAGCCGCCGATAATCTGAAACAGCAGATACGGATACGCGAAAGCGGAGAACACCAACCCGACTTCCGTATGCGAAAGATGGAATTCCTTGCCGAACCCCGCGGCCGCTGTACTGACGTTGACGCGGTCCAGGTAGGTGATGAAGTACATGATGCAGAGCATCACTAGAACGATACTGGTCGCACTGGTCAAACGAAACCGCTTCATCGTCTCTCTCCATTTGCATGTGTCGACGGCGCGCCTGACATGACCCGCCTGGTCGTCGCCCGGCGGTAGGCGCCGCCGGGACATCGCATTGTTCAGGGCCGCGTTCTGCGCGCGGCTTCGTGATGGAACTGACTTCGTTGATGCCTGCTTTCGTTGCGGCCTGCTGTTTTCGATGCGTTGCTGCGGCTTGTTGAGCGGGCCCGGTTTTGCGACGTGGCCAGCACAGCTTGTTCTGCCGCTTCGTTCAGGCTGCCGCCTTCAAACCGGACGCTTGCGTCGGCTCGCTCAACCACTCCATAGCGGCAGGCAAGCCGCTTCCCTTGAGTGGGACGCCCGCGAGCCGCAAGCCCATTTCGCAACCTGCGAGCGTCGCGAGCAGCATCAGGTCGTTGCAATCGCCCAGATGACCGATGCGGAACATGCGCCCTTTCATCTTGCCGAGACCCGTGCCAAGCGACATGTCGAAGCGTTCGTAGATCAGCTTGCGAACCGCGTCGGCATCGACGCCGTCGGGCATCATCACGCCCGTCAGCACGGGGCTATATACAGCCGGATCGGCGCACTGGATTTCCAGGCCCCAGGCGCGCACCGCGCGGCGAGTCGCCTCGGCAAGACGCTCGTGACGCGCGAACACGTTGTCGAGCCCTTCGCCGAGAATCATTTCGAGCGCTTCATGAAGCCCGTACAGCAGGTTCGTGTTCGGCGTGTAGGGCCAGTAGCCCGTCTTGTTCATCTCGACGATTTCGCTCCAATCCCAGAAGCTGCGGGGCAACTTTGCATGCTTGCTCGCGGCCACGGCTTTCGGCGAAATCGCGTTGAAGCTGATGCCCGGCGGTAGCATCAGGCCCTTCTGCGAGCCTGAAACGGTGACGTCGACGCCCCACTCGTCGTGGCGATAATCGGCGCAGGCAAGGCCCGAGATCGTGTCGACGAGCAATAGCGCGGGATGTCCTGCGGCGTCGATTGCGCGCCGCACGGCGGCGATATCTGACGTCACGCCCGTGGACGTTTCGTTGTGCACGACGCACACAGCCTTGATGGAGTGCTGCGTGTCTTCGCGCAGACGCGCTTCGATCATTTGCGGTTGAACGCCGCGGCGCCAACCCTCGATGCCGGGCAAGCCAAGAAACTCAGGCTTGAGCCCCAGGCTTTCGGCCATCTTTTTCCAGAGCGTTGCGAAGTGCCCGGTCTCGAACATCAGCACATGATCGCCGGGGCTCAACGTGTTCGAGAGCGCCGCCTCCCACGCGCCGGTGCCGGACGCCGGATAGATCACCACGGGATGCTGTGTCTTGAAGATCTTCTTAATCCCGTCGAGCACTTTCAGACCCAGTTCGCCGAACTCAGGGCCGCGGTGGTCGATGGTCGGGTAGCTCATCGCCCGGAGGATGCGATCGGGCACGGGGCTCGGCCCCGGAATCTGCAGAAAGTGGCGGCCGGCGGGATGAAAATCTAACTTCAACATTGCGCTCCTCCGATTGAATTTTGCATGCAAAAAACTATATCAGACGAGTTCGGACAGGCGAAAGACCAAAATCGCCTTTGCGCACAGGTGTTTACCCGCGCTGTTTCGCTGTGCGCGGCGATCCGATAAAATCGAATCCAATGTGGATAAGGAAGTTTGTATGCAAAATTCGGAATTTGAGGCAAGTCTGCCCACGGCGGCCGTGTTGCCGAAAGTGGAGCGTCAGCGCTTGCATGACACGGTTGTGGAGCACATTCGCCGGTTCATCGTCGAAGGCGTACTTGAGCCGGGCAAGAAGCTGAACGAGCGAGAATTGTGCGAAACCCTCGGCATTTCGCGCACGCCGTTGCGTGAGGCGCTCAAGGTGTTGGCCGCTGAGGGGCTGATTGAGATTTCGCCGAACCGGGGCGCGTCGGTGTGGAAGATGTCGGAGGCGGAGTTGCGCGAGACGTTCGAGTTGATGAGCGGTCTCGAGGCTTTTTCGGGCGAACTGGCAGCCGAGCGGATGACGGCGGCGGAGCTTGCCGACATCAAGGCGTTGCATTACGCAATGCTCGCTTGCCGCGCGCAAAACGATCTGGCTGGGTACTACAGCCGGAATCAGGCGATCCACGACAAGATCAATGAGGCCGCGCGGAACTCAGCGCTTCGGCAGACTTATATCTCGGTGAATCGGCGCTTGCAGGCACTGCGTTTCCGGTCCAATTTTCAGATCCCGAAGTGGGACAGCGCCATTCATGACCACGACGAAATGTTGAAGGCACTCGAGGCGCGGGACGGTAAAAGGCTTAGTCAGATTCTTCGGCAACATCTGCTTGATAAGCGCGATGCGGTCTTGCAGGTGCAGTCGAGGGAAGAGGCGGCGGGGTCGGGGTTGAAGGCTTGAGGGGTGTGTCTTGCGTGCCGACGCGGGTCATGCGCCGGCGCGCAAGCGTGGAAATTTGTTCGATCGAAAGGTGCAATGACCTTCGGATAGTACCGTGTGATAAGGGTCTGCGGCGTAGGGTCGTGGGAGCTGTGCAGGGACTGGTATTGCCGCACGGCTTTCTATCCGGACACGCTGCGGTATAGAAAAGTCTTCGTTTTTCTATAGATGGACGGTCCTGCATGCGAGAAGCGTGTCGCGTTTGGGATTCATGCTAACGCCGCCTCGTACCGCATCCTGGACAAAGTAAGCGACTTGCCTGAAGTCCGAACAGGTGAGTTTTCCTCCGTTTCTGCGGCGTGGACATGCCGGCCACACGATGCTTGAAATCAGGCTGCAATTGCATGTGGCACGGTGACCCTGTCGGGCAACCGGCGCGCCGTAAGGTCAATCATTTGGCTAACTCTTTAAGGGACGTCGACAAATCTGGCGCTGTGCAAAACGCCAACATTGCAACGATAGGGTAATTTCCCGCATCAAACGCAGCACTCGGGCGTCAATTGGCCATCACCGCACTTACATGTCCCGAGAATAAATGAAGTGGCTTTGATTCCAAAGATATATAGATACAGATGAATAATCGTCACGATGATCGGTTATCGCATATTCCTTCAACAACGGCACACCTCTGCCATTTTTTTCAAACTTAACGCCAGCACCGTACGATATAAACTGGAGCCTATAATTTCCACCAGTTTCCGCGAAAACGCCTGTATATGAATTGGCTGCAGTCAATGCCGGCTCGACCAAGCAAACTCGTAGCCCGTGTCCGCGAAACACCTGCTCAAACCGATGAAACATTAGCCTATCGGCGAACGCATTCTCAGAGCATGAATCGCTCGCACAAACAAACTGCCGCATTTCTGTATCAACATAGAGCTGACGAGCCATCTTCGCTTTTTGCAATTCTGATCCGCAAGCAAAAGCGCAGTTCGAAAACAAAATAAAAACAAAAACGATGGAGTATTTCATGGTCTTTGCTTGATCAATGAAACTTGAATGTTGTGATTCGTCGGGTACTCCCAATTAGCCCGCTTTACCCCGGTATTTGTCTGTTCTGTGCGATGTTAGCTTTTCGTTTCGATAAAAACAGTGGTCACCGCCTCTCCTCCTGGCAACGGAGTGCCTCGAGATCAACTCGGGTAAGTGTCGAGAGGAAACGGTGCTTGTTTTCGTAGGTAAAGCATTCAGAAACAGCCACTGCGCTGTCTCCGAAATCGTTGAACTGTAGTGCAGTTCCACATTTTATCGGAAAACCCGGTGCCGAGCCTTGGGCGGCGTACTGGATATCTTCGATAGAAACCTTCCAATTACCAGATCGTGCTGGATTTGGCGACATGTGACACGGCCCGCGCCATGCACTGCGTGATCGCGTCTGCGTCATTTCAACCTTCCGCGGCCGCTGCGGCGTCTGCTGTATTGCATCGTGTCGGCGGCCGTGACGACTTTGCCATAGTGGGTCGGTGGTGCCATCAAGCCGGACAAGGGGCCGACGATACAATTCCGTTCAAGTTTTTTCCTGCTTTAAGCTGTCACTGTGAGTACGCCTGGTTGCAATTGAACTTCTGCCAGCGCCCTTCTTCGCCTCTGTAACACCTCATCGGGGTGTAGATCAGTTGTCTAGCGTTCCACCTGTATAGGACTTTGGTCTCTTGATAGCCGGGAGGAGCTTGTGTAACAGTTGTCCATGTCACCGGGCGGCGCAAAGTTGGCGACACAGTGCCGGAAACTAAGGCTGCAACAGGGGGGGAAGTTAGAACAACGCACCACTCAGTGGAGGTACGTTGCTCAAACACTGTCTTCTGTGCATTAGTCCCGGAAGTGATATCAGTCGCGATCACGAATTTCGGCGATCCTATCTGACGGCGAAGCTGCAAAATATTTTCGTCTTGGGAAAAGCCAGGTCCGTATGTGTCCGACATGCCAGTTTCCAACAATCGATAGCAAGCCCCGTAATGCGAGTTGTGCCAAGCGCTTGGCACCGCAGCTACTTCACCGGCCAACACGTCGGAGCCAATTAATAGAATGGCAATGCTAAGGTACTTGAGGTACATAATTAACCTGAATAGGCTAAGTTGCCGCGATCGTCACACGATCATGGGACAGACTGACGACGGATTGGCCCGCAGATACGTTCACTGACGCCAAGGCGTTCTATAAAGATCGCCCTTCCGAGCGACGCAGCGTCCGCCGTAGTGCATCGTGCCAGAAGCAGTGACGACCTAGTCGCCGTACTCCGTGGCGCCATTTAGTCGGATGTGGCCAATCATCTTGAGGTTCCATGAAAAGACATCAAATATCTAATGCCCCTCAAAACATTGAAGCCGGTATTACGGGCGACAAAAGTTACGGAAGGTCATATCGCGAGCCCAGTTCTACACTGCGATATCTTGCGATCGCATTCCGCGGCAAGTGCAATGGCGGGAAACAACCAACGGATACGCTGGGTATCTCATAATAAAGAAAGATAGAACCGTCGGGTGCCGGAGAGAATGTTAGCGGCAACGTGGCTATATCTTGCTTCAACTCAGAATTATTAAGGCAGGATTGCAATCTCACATTCTGTTGTTTATAACTTGCCGCGACTGCATCGACAAGCTCAGGTCGGATGAAGAGGCGACCTTCACTTCGAATTGCGATATTGTAAATTTTATTCAAGTCAAGCCGCTTTCCGCTCGCGCGTTCAAATGCAATTCCGTATTGATAAGAAGATGGATGAACACCATCGCACATCATAGATCCGGTCACTTCCATGACAACTACTTTTTTCGAATCAATTACCTTTCTGATCTTCGCAGCGTAGTTCCCTTGGGCTTCTGAACCTTGCGCATTGGCAATGCAATTTTGTGCGTCCGACTCGACGTTTTTTCGCATCGTATTGAGAGATTTTTTTAACGCTGACGATGCGCCACTAACCCTCGGAACCTGGTCAATATTGATTGACCTCCCAGCAGCACCAACATCCGGCGACACCACTGCGGCGAGAGCCAACACTACAAAGATAGGCTTCAATTTATTGTTCCTTATTACATGGGGTGCTGAGCTTTAAAATCAATATAAACATGGGATTCAGCTTGCAATTGCCCCCATACGGGTGGATGTGGCGGATGCGGAACAATTGTCTGCCTATGGTAGGTCAGAGTCATATTTGGGGTCGTGTCTGTGGAATCTCCCCGATACCGAAGAAGGAAGGCGGCATATTGTTGACGCTCGTCATATCCATACCCACCACCATTTACTAATATTGAAATTCTGCCGATTGTCTCAGTAGTGATCCCTTGGTCCGCAATACGCAGCAAGTTAGTTTTTCCCATGAAGTGTTTCCAAACAAAGAAAAAACCCGCGCTGTCGCATGCGTTCATTCCAACATTCGAAACTATGCTGGGATCATACCGGGGATACCACTGCCGAGCATCTGTATGCACATGCCCTTGGGCGTCTGTCGTTGGGGGTCCCGACCAATGATGTAGTGATGTTGCCGTAATTCGTGAGTCCGAATAGTGTCCTGAACTGTTGTTGGCAAAACCCCTAAATTTTCCATAATCGTCGTAGAGTGACGGCCATGTGAGCTGCATCAGACCGCGACCATAAAACGCCCTATAATATTGTGAGGCTCCTACTGAGCCTTGTCCCAGCCCTTCCTCATCCAAAAGCCTCAGCAAACCCGTTTCGATGTAACTTTGAGATAGGAATGCGATCTGACGATCCGCAGTTGAAATCCGATATTTTCGAAGCATTTTGCAAAGGTCTGTATACAGTATTGTTCCGCCATTCAACCTTTGATTAGCTGTCTCCCAGTTCAAGGTGGCGTCTGCTTGACCCAGTCGATAGCGACGCGGAAGAAGCTGAGTGACTTCCTTCAGACTCAACCATTCACAAGCTCTGAAATGCCGCACAAACGCCGTCGGCGGGAAATGCCACACCTCATTGGCATGCGGAAAATCCGGATCGCTGACATCCTCCCAGAAGGCGAGATCGCGCGCATGATCGATCAGCTTCGTAAAAGCTTCGTCCGCTAACGGATTGGTCAATGCCTCATGTGGACTCTTAAGCCAGTTGTATCGCGCCTCCAGGCCGTCGCGACTCCACTCCGATGGAAACTTGCAAATCGCACGCGCCATGCGCTGCCGGATCGCATCAGTGCCCAGCGCAGTCACGGCATCGGCATGGGTCACGTGTCCCGCATGATTGACGTCCAGCCAGCGTTTCACCGTGGGCGAATCGCACAGGCTGTCGGGCGTGGGGTCATCGTTAACGAAACTCCACCCAGCCCACTCAGGGAAATCAGCATCGCTATAGGCCCGCACGCCCGCCTTCGACAGGTTGATCCAGCCGTCACCGTCCGGTGTCCTCACTTTCCGCCAGTGATTGAAGCCCGCGCCGGCGGGAAGTTGGTCGTTGATGCAGCGCCCGAAACGGATCATCTCGAAGATGGCACTCGGCGATGGCACTGGCATACCCGCTGCCAGGCTCGCGAGACTGCTGTCGGTATAGCGGCCGTTCAGGGCGGTGGCCCGTTTGTACAAGCTATATTCGGCGTCCCTTTCCGCAGGCATTGCACCGTAGACAGACCAGCTCAGGTCCGCATTCTGCCGGTAGGTTGTCAGCGTGCAGTCCTTCTCGTAGTGCATGCGGATGACAAGGTCGCAACTGGTCCCGGCCGCGACAAGAGGCGATTGCGGCTGCAATGTCGCGACAGGTGGCGCGCTGTCATCATCACGGAACGGGTGCGGCTCACTGGCAAAGAGTTTCGCGCCGCGAGGAACGAAGAACCACATGTCGCCGTACACCGCGTCCCTGCGCGCCGGAGTATTGCCCAGCGGCGCCGGCGCACGGCCGATCATCTTTTTCAGGTTCGCCTCGCTGCAGATGATCTCGAAGTGAATCTGCGGGTACTGTCCGAATATCTGGCCGGGTGTGCCGACCACATCCTTGCGGTAGATCCGGTTGCCGGCTGCGAGCGTCGGCATTACCTGCTGCAGGTGCAGGTACACGGAGTAATAGGTGATTTTCGCGTTCTCGCCTTCACCGATCTCGGTGTCGTGGCGAATCACCACGCACCCGTCGTCTGTACGCACGTTGCGGTACTGGAGCGTTGGCTTGTGGGTCGTGTCGGTTTTGCGCACGTACACGATCCTGCCGTCCGCGATGGCTCGCACAGGAAGCGCATCGCCGCCTTCTGTCGGTGCTCTCAGGTGTGCGCCACCATGCCAGCCGAGGTTGAAGCTGACCGGATAGGCACCGTTGCCCGGTGCGCATTCCAGCATGCTGGCCGTGCATACGTCACCATCGGGCACGACCGTGTTGCCGGCATCCGCTGTG
>Ga0256893_1000356_pt1 | contig 16455 bp, 15 predicted proteins | sample MC6MC0666MT_FD_190201 | JGI IMG/M metagenome (GOLD analysis project Ga0256893, IMG submission 190201) | Metatranscriptome of enriched soil aggregate microbial communities from Iowa State University, Ames, United States - MC6-MC0666-MT... | ecosystem: Environmental > Terrestrial > Soil >... | reverse complement strand
CAGCAAAAGATTTTTGTCCCTTTTTATCTCTAAAAAGGGAGGCATCGCCAACGCAAAGGTATTTAAACGTTGAATGTAAGCTGTGGTATTACAAGCTTTTATAATCAAAAAAGTCTTTCCATGTAATTGATTTAATTAAAAAATAATTAATTGAGAGAAGTTGTATTCTTGTGTCTGATTTTTTTGACAGGTTGACTATAGATTACCCATTGATAAAGATTAGATATTGCCTTGAATAGAAAGCGCAGTTTATCCAAAAGAACGATTCAAAAAAGAATGTTTTAATTGGGAGATTTATTTAACTAAATCAGGTTACATTGTTGAAACAGCAAGCTTTATTCCAAAAGCACAGAACAGTAAACCTACACAGGCAACACAACCTGCAGCAATTTTGTAGCGTGTATTGAAAAAAGTGGCGAGCTTAACGCCTGAGAAGATCAAGATCGTCAAATAACTCATACTGATGATTTGCAGAATCACAGAAAGTGCCGCAAAGCTTAAAGCGGGGTAAGAGTAATCGGGATCAACAAACTGAACAAAGAACGAGAGATAAAATAAAATTGCTTTTGGGTTGAGTAAGCTAATGGTTAGCGCTGTTCGAAATGGATGGAATTGTTCGTGAGTTGCAGTATTGGATGTATTTGTTTGCAGCGTTTGTGGTTTGTTTTGCCAAGTTTTGATACTTGCGATCAGTAAACGAATACCGAGATAAGACAAATAGCTTGCGCCTACAACTTTGAGAATGATAAATAACCAGGGAAAGGCGTGTAGTAAAGAGGCAGCACCTAAAACAGTACAGAGAATCAGAATTAAATCTCCTGTAAATACGCCTAAAGCACCGATATAGCCCGTTTTAATTCCAAATCGAGAGGCAATTGACATGACATACAATGAGTTGGGACCGGGTAAAATGACGATAAAAATAGTCCCTAGTATATATGTCACTATATCGGTAATACCAAACACAACATTCTCACTGTATAAATAAGAAAAGCGAAATAAAAAAGCCGAGTGGTTATGATAACAAACTCGGCTTTAGAGTGTGAGCGATTTTAGTGCAATTTTACCCAAAAGCGCATCTACAATTTAGATTTATATAAATCATTCTAAATACATAGATTAGTCAATAAAATCAGCATCTAGACCAAAAGATTGGCGCAATAATAATGCAAGTTGTTCACGCGCTTTGATAAAACCGTCAATCCCGCTTTGCAATAATTGGAATGCCATTAAATCAGCTTCCAATTGTTGTTTAAATTCAGCTTTAGAGATCTCTTGATGTTCTTGAGCAGTCTGTTCAGTGTCTAAGCTAAGTTGAGAAACCACATGACGTTGATCATTTTTCAATTTTTCTAGCAGACCCGGTGCAACGGTTAAAAGGTCGCAACCTGCTAAACCTAAAACTTGGTCAATGCTACGGAAGCTTGCGCCCATCACTTCAGTTTTGATTTGATGTTGCTTGTAGTAATGATAAATTTGTTTAACAGACAATACGCCTGGATCTTTCTCAATTGGATAGCTCTCTACATTTTCAGCTTTTTTAAACCAATCTAAAATACGACCGACAAATGGAGAAATCAAAGTAACCCTTGCATCTGCACATGCTTTGGCTTGATGTAAACCAAAAAGTAGCGTTAAGTTACAATGAATGCCTTCTGCTTCTAGCACTTTTGCTGCTTGAATACCTTCCCATGTAGAGGCAATCTTGATCAGAATACGATCTTGGTCTATCCCATATTCTTTATACAACGCAAGTAGCTCTTTGGCTTTGGCAATGGTTTCTTCGGTATTATAGGAAAGGGCTGCATCCACTTCTGTTGAGACACGACCTTCTACAATATTTAAAATTTCGACACCCAGTTTGACGGTGAGAATATCGATGGTGCGTTCAACGAGTGCATCTAATTCATAACCTTCTTTTTTTGCTTGAGCATAGGCATCTTCAATCAGCTCACGACTTTCAGGCTGTTGTGCTGCTGCTGTAATGAGTGACGGGTTAGTCGTTGCATCCAAAGGGCGAAATTGTTGAATTGCGTTTAAATCACCTGTATCAGCAACGATAGTGGTTAAGCGTTTTAATTGATCTAATGCAGATTGTGTCATTACCGATTATTTCTTAGTTAAAATATTTGTGATTTATTTATAACACAATGCGATTTGAGCAAAAGAGGAAAATGTACTGAAAGGCCTATTATTTTGTATGAATTCTTTGATTTCGAATGTGATTAATCAAAAAACGAGCAGCTGAGCCTAAATTGCTCTCACGACTCCAGACTAAGTCCACAAAATATTCAAATTTTGGTGTGAAATCGAGCAAATCCAAGATTTTTAACTTATGTTTAAGCTCAGGATTTTCATTAAACATTTCTAAGGGAAGTACTCCCCAACCCAGTTCTTTTAAAATTAAAGCACATGCTGAGTGGTGATTGTCCGTCCGCCAATAGTTTTTAGAATAAAGCAGTTCAGGTTTAATGGTTCGATCACGACTTGCCACGACAATTTGTCTGGATTGTAGGATTTGTTCAAAAGTAACTTGTTTATGTGCTGATAATGGATGATGAATAGCTGAAACAGGAACCAAGGCTTCTTTTTTAAATTCGACAAATTGCTCACGGCTTTCAAGTATTTCACGTTCAAACATCAATGCCAGTTGTGCAGTCTGATTCATCAGCATTTTCAGCGCATCTTCTTGTGGTGCTGAGAAGATATTAATTTCTAAAGTTGGAAAATGCTCTCCCAACAGTGCAATGTATTCAGCCCAGTCTGTATGCAGTAATTCAGAAACCACCACGATATTTAATGAGGATTCCAAGCCTTCGCTAAGTGCAATCGCTTGTTGTTTCCACTGATTCATTTCTACTAGCAGTTGTTCAGTTTTTTCATATAAGCGTTGAGCTTGAGGCGTAGGGATTGGTTCACGTCCCACACGATTAAAGAGTTTTAGATTTAAGTCTATTTCCAAGTTGGCGATAGACATACTGACAGCGGAGGGGACTTTGCCAAGCTGTCGGGCTGCTGCTGAAAATGAACCTGTTTCCATCACCGTTTTAAAGATGGTGAGTTGTTCTTGGTTAATATTCATACGTTTGGCGCCATTCTGTTTAATTCTTCAATCATTAAATTTACTCCAATTCATACGACCTTTCAATAAAATTGAAAGAACCTGACTCGATTGATCAATATTATAAAAATATAATGCATCCATCGAATCAAAAAAGAGTAGTTTTAAATGATGATTTCCAAAAGAAGGGTTATTCATGCATTAAGCTATGAAGTCATCCTGTTGGTGATCATAGCGATTGCATTAAGTTTTATTTTTGAAGTGCCAATGGAAGTTACTGGTGTATTAGGTGTTGCGATGGCCGTGACTTCAGTGGTTTGGAATATGGTGTTTAACCATTTCTTTGAACAATTTGAACGTAAGAGAAAACTTAAACGTACCATTGGTGTACGTATTTTACATGCCATTGGTTTTGAGGGTGGTTTGATGTTAGCCACGATTCCAATGGTTGCTTACGCAATGGATATGTCTTTGTGGCAAGCAATTTTATTGGATTTTGGAATGACCACCTGTATTTTGGTTTATACCTTTATTTTCCAATGGTGCTATGACTTGATTGAAGAGCGTATGGGGGCAAAGCCTTTACATTCTTAATTAAGCCTGCAATGCATTTATTTTAAATTTTAGTGAAAATTTCAAATGTGTTGCGATAGAGATCCCCTTAGTTTTTTTGAAAAGTAAGGGGATCTTTTTTATAAAAATTTAATTGAATAAATAACATATAATTAAAATAGATTTTAAATAATGAATAAAGAATGGATAAATTAGAATCAATAAAGATAAAACCCGTTACACGATCACAGCTCAGTTTAAACAAACTTTTGCAAAAGATAATTGGAATTCAATTTGTTTTGTAAAATTGTTCGCCTACAATAGGGTCTGTTAACATTTCATAAATGGCTTGCGTTGTAGGCTAAAATTGAGCAGGCAAGGCATGAAACGAAGAGAATAGCGAGACTATTTTCGAGTTTCATAACACAGACTGAGATAATTTTAACCATAACCCTTCGGGACTAGAGTTTTTTTGTCGCTACGTCGTTACGAACTACTCATTTAGCTGACTAAATTTCGTATTTCGTGCCTCGAATCGTCTAAAAAAACTCGTTGTCGCAAACATAGAAGAAGTGTCAACAGACCCTAATAAATTCAATATATGTAAGAGATGGATTGAGGCAAATATGGTGCAGACAGTTCAGGAGCAGCTGCCAGATAGACACCAGCTTGCTGCTCAAGAATTACTTCAGGTTTCAGCAAATTTAAATAAGATTTATCTTGATCAATTTGACTATTTGTCCGAGATTACTGCGCACAACTTTTTCCAGTTTGATCCACAGCAGCATAAATTCAGTCTGGCAAATCAGTTACTCAATATCTACTTTGATGAAGAAAAGGGTTTAATTTTTGATTTAAATTTTGAAAAGTTACCGCGTTGTTTAGAAAATAAAATCAATATCAATCGTTTTGTTCAATATTTCTCAGAAAATATTTATTTTTATACAACAAAATATCATGAGATACATCCAACTGATTTAAAGACCAAAGCCCAAATCATCCGCCAAACGCTGATTGAGCAGGTTTTTGAGTGGGTGGATGGTGAAAATCGGGTAGAGCAGTATTTATATAATATTAGTGAAGCAGATGCAGAGCGTATTGATCAAATTTTGCTGCACTATGAATATTTTGATTATGCCTATGTTTCTGATTTTGCCAAATATGGTAAAGCGATTCCTTTAAGTGTTGAAATTAACATTAAGCATTTAGTGCTGATTAATTCTGTATTGGGTCAAGAGTTTTTACCGATTCAGTCATTGGTACCCAAATTTCAACAGGCCATTTTTTCTTTAGATCAGTTTATTCCAGCGCATTATTTGCGTATTTTAAAGATTTTTCACCCAGAATCATTACGCTTAAAAGAACTCAGCCAGTATTTTGCAAGTTATCAATTGCTGGCGGTACATGCTCAACAACAACCGCAAATGCTTGCTTATGCAAAATATATGAAACGCGGTTTTTGGCAATATCAGGATTTATTGAGCAAGCAGCACTTTTTACAAAAAGATGCTGAATATTGGGAACAGGATCAAGTTCCACAAATTCCAATTTGTAGTCTTAAGCGCACTGCAAATTGGCTATTTAAACAAGATGAACAGGTCAATGATTGGATTAGCCGACATATAAAGGACCCCAATGTCCGGATCACAATCACAGCATTAAGTTTGATTGATACTTCAAAGATTTATCCTGAAGTCACTGTAAGTGTTTTAAAGTATTTTAAAAATATTGCAGCACGGCTATTTTTAATTGAATGCCATTCCTTTGCAATTACAAATGAATGGCAAAAAAACCCAAAGAACAATCGTTATAGTTTTTTAAAAACAGAGATTGAAAATAAATCGAATAAGAAAACGATTTCTCATTCTTATTTATATATCGAAGAATGGTTGGATTTTGCTGCGTTGATGTTAGCAGATCAACCGCAGATGTATAAAAAAATATACCTTAAGATAAATCGAATCATTCAAGCATTTATGCTGTTTGTACAACACATTGCTCAGGGCTTGCCCAAACAACTGATTAAATTTATTGATCCGCAACGACAACAACATGCTGAATTCTTTATTCAGTTGCAAAAGCACAATATAACAGTCGATGATTTTCGTAAAAAACTGAAACACATGCAGATCGGTCGTGCATCTAACCCTAGTATATACGACAGCTTTGTTTTGGACTATGTGATGCATTTATTTAATGATCATCACGATATAGAGCGAAATGTCACTTGGTCTGGTCTATATCAGCAAGCACAGCGTTGGCATCAACATCATTATTTTGTTGATACCTTATCGACACTTAAAGAAAAAATAGATGTAGATCATTGGGATCGCGTTGCACCAATGCAAAAGATTTATTTTGATGAGTGGTGCTATGAGGAACTGAATAGCCTAAAACGAATTATTCAAGAGTCGTTGGTGTTTAAACACTGTTTGGCATTGTCCTATTGTGCGCGGATTGTAGATCGAGAATATGTAGCATTTCATGTATCGAAAGTTGATGATGCGACGCAGGAAATGACTTTGGGTTGTTATTATAAATTAGGACGTTTGGTCTTTGATCAATTGCGTTTACCCAATAATCTTATTCCTGATGAGTTCTATATATTGAAAGCTCAAGCTTTTATTGATGATGTAAATCAGCATTTAAAATGGAAAAGCAGTATTCAACCCAATGAAGAATTGGGAAACTTATAGTTTGACGCAGATCATTTTTAAGTGGGCTGCTTGGCTTTAATTCACTTTTCGTGATGCATTTGGCTTAACTTTTTATACAAAAATCGTTAGGCTATAGCCGTCCCATCCTGTTTAGGTAATTCAAGGCTGTTATGAAACAAGAAACTGCACTCAAACTTATGAAAGCGGGTGAAAATGTCTTTTTGACTGGATCTGCTGGTGCAGGAAAAACCTATACGCTTAATCAGTACATCAATTATTTAAAAGCACGCAAAGTCCCTGTTGCAATTACAGCATCTACGGGGATTGCAGCAACACATATGAATGGTATGACGATTCATACTTGGGCAGGTATTGGGATCAAAGATACGCTGACTGATGATGATTTGAAGCGTATGAAAGAGCGTAAATACTTAAAAGAGCATTTAGAAAATGCCCAAGTCTTGATCATTGATGAAATTTCAATGTTACATGCCAAACAGCTAAATTTAGTCAATCAAGTTTTAAAATATTTTAAAGAATCTGATGATGCTTTCGGTGGAATTCAAGTGATTGCAGCCGGAGATTTTTTCCAGTTGCCACCTGTAGGTAAAAACAGCGAACTAAATCGAGATAAATTTTGTTTTATGTCAACCGCTTGGGTTGAAGCAAAATTTCGTGTTTGCTACCTGACAGAGCAGCATCGTCAAGATGATTCGGCATTGAATGACGTACTCAATGCGATTCGTGCCCAGAATATTCAGCCACAGCATATTCAAGCGCTACAAGATACCCGTAATCAAGACATTGGTGATACCTACACGCGTTTGTATACCCACAATATGGATGTGGATAGCATCAACTTTCAGCATCTCAATGCGATTGAAGGGGATGATCATCAATTTGTAGCGGTGACAGATGGTAACGAAAAGCTGATCGAAACATTGAAATCTTCTGTACGTGCGCCTGACGAGTTGACGCTTAAAAAACATGCCAAAGTCATGTTCGTTAAAAATAACTTCGATATGGGTTATATCAACGGTAGTTTAGGTGAAGTTATTGGTTTTGAAGAGGACGATGAACTGGGAATGTTGCCTAAAGTCAAAATGACCGATGGTACAACCTTATTGGTTGCGCCAGAAACATGGTCTGTTGACAATGAAGGTGGTAAAACCATCGCCAGTCTACAACAAGTACCATTACGATTAGCTTGGGCGATTACTATTCATAAATCACAAGGGATGACCTTGGAAGCTGCGGAAATCAACTTAAGCCATACTTTTGAAAAAGGTCAGGGTTATGTGGCTTTATCACGGCTTAAATCGATTCAGGGTTTAAGATTGTTAGGTTTTAATGATCAGGCATTGGAACTGGATAGTCTTGCAATTAAAGCAGATCGCCGTTTTCAAGAGTTATCTAATGAAGCCGAAGTGCATTATGCAGATTCAGATTTAACTTCACAGCACAATGCTTTTATTCGTCATTGTGGCGGGACTTTAAATACCACTGAGATTGAACGTAATGAGAAGAAGCTGGCGCGTAATAGTGGTAAAACCAATTATGCCTCGGCAACACTTGATGAAACACGTGAATTGTTCGAGAGTGGGTATGAGATTCAGGATATTGCGGTTGAACGTGGATTAACTCCTGCGACGATTATCAATCATTTGGCTCGTTTACATCGAGAGCAAGGTTTAGATATCTCGATTGCAAATCCTGGTGAAGAAGTTGTAGAAAAAATTCGTGTGATCTATAAAAAATTGAAGAAACGTCAAGATCCAAGTCATTTTAATGATGATGGTGCGATTAAATTGCGTCCAATCGTTGATTTAACCAGTCCCAAAATGGGCTATGATCAGGTACGTTTGGCATTGTTATTTGTTGAGTGATAGATGTTTTTAGTGATGAATTAATGGCTAAATTTGAGAAAAAGTTATTAAGTCCACGTTTAGCTATTTTGTCTAAATGCAAATATTCTAATAGTTATAATCTCAGCTTTCAGTTGTGCCCATTTTATTATGCGCATGAATTGATAGATTCAAATATTTCTTTTGAAGGGTTGGAGCTACCATCTCCATTTTTAAAAGATTTGCTTGGGTTGACGTTGGTTTTTGATGAAAATGAATGTGATGCATTTAATGGGTGTTTTACCATTAAAAGTATCCATAATCCTGTCGATTTATACCAATTGGCATTTATTGAAAGTCGTGACGGTTATCTAAAAGTGATTGCGAAAATCAAGATCGATTTTGAGTTTGAGCAATTTGATGATTTTGAAAATCTAGAATTGGTGATCAATGCTACTGTTGCATCTCAGATCTTATGATTCAATCGTTTTAAGTGAAAAAGAATGCATTAACACAGATGTTTATTGATGATTTTGTTAAGGTCTATCAATAGAATACAATAGATGTCGTGCTTTGAATGAGATAAAGAACCATAAAGCGCCCTAGTCCAGAAATGTTTCATCTCATGGTTATTCTTATTCTAAAATTAAAGTGAATTTCAGCATCGTATAGCTGTGTAGTAAATTTGGATGCTATACTCGCACTTTAACTTCCTTCAAAACCAGTGCTTTTTTATGACACTTACGCCACCTTAAGTTTATTTACCTCTTCTAATTTGTAAATAACTCATCACTGTCTAGTGATGTGGTGTAGTCGTTTGTGTGTCGTATATCACATCACTAGCCTATCAAAAAATCAAAAAAATAGGCGCTATTTATGTTATCTAATATCCGAGAACAATGGTTCTCTAACATCCGTGGGGATGTGCTTGCTGGACTTGTTGTGGGGCTTGCACTCATCCCCGAAGCTATTGCTTTTTCAATTATTGCTGGTGTAGATCCAAAAGTGGGTTTATATGCATCATTTTGTATCGCCGTCGTGATTTCGTTTGTTGGGGGACGTCCAGCAATGATTTCGGCAGCAACAGGCGCTATGGCATTGCTTATGGTCACTTTAGTAAAAGAGCATGGCCTTGAATATTTACTTGCTGCAACAATTTTAACGGGTGTGATTCAAATATTTGCAGGCTATTTGAAGTTAGCGAAGTTAATGCGGTTTGTTTCTAAATCTGTAGTGATTGGCTTTGTGAATGCTTTAGCTATCTTAATTTTTATGGCTCAGTTGCCTGAATTTGTGAATGTGACGTGGCATGTTTATGCTTTGGTTGCATTAGGTTTGGTAATCATTTATTTATTTCCGCTCATTCCAAAATTAGGAAAAATACTGCCTTCACCGCTTGTGTGTATTATTGCAATTACGATATTGGCAATGAGTCTTGGATTTGATGTGCGAACAGTTGGGGATATGGGGGCTTTGCCTGATACGCTTCCAATATTTTTACTTCCAGACATCCCTTTGAATGTTGAAACATTGAAGATTATCTTGCCGTATTCATTCGCATTAGCGGCAGTTGGTTTACTTGAATCTATGATGACAGCGACGATCGTGGATGAAATGACGGATACACCAAGTGATAAATATCAGGAATGCAAAGGGCAAGGAATCGCCAATATTGCATCTGGTTTTATGGGCGGAATGGCGGGTTGCGCAATGATCGGTCAATCTATGATTAATGTGAAATCTGGCGGTTTAACTCGCCTATCAACATTCTCAGCAGGTATTTTTCTTCTTATTCTTGTTGTGTTTATTAGTGACTGGCTCAAAGTGATTCCGATGGCTGCATTGGTTGCTGTAATGATTATGGTCTCTATTAGTACCTTTGAATGGCGTTCTCTAACTAGCTTTAAAGCAAATCCTAAAAGTAGTAATGTTGTGATGATCATGACTGTCATAGTGGTCGTGGCTACTCATAACCTCGCATTAGGTGTACTCAGTGGCGTTTTGCTTTCAGCGCTATTTCTTGCCATTAAATTAGAAAATGATATTCAGGTGAAGTCTGCTTTTGAAGAATCAGCACGTTTATATGATTTAAGCGGTCAGATTTTCTTTAGCTCTTCTGAAAAATTTATGCAAAGCTTTGACTTCAATGAGAAAATTTCAAATGTCATTATCGATTTGACTCACTCCCATATTTGGGATGTCACATCTGTTGCGATGTTGGATTCTGTTGTAAGCAAATTTCGTAAGAATGGAATCAACGTCACAGTACGTGGTTTAAATGAAGCGAGTTCAATTATGATCGATAAGTATGGTACACATGCCAGAATTTAAATTAACGAGACTCTATATTTATGTAGAGTCTCTAAAATCGGTATAATCTTAATTATCCAAGTACTTCGTAATATGAATTAGCTAAGATTCATTTATGGGATATATGCCACAAATGCTAAAACTAAAATCAGCAAGTGAGAATGGTTTTAGCTGGTGGAATATTGATACAGCTGAAAAATATAATCAATGTAGTGTAAAAAATGTTTGAAATAATTAAGATGCTAACTTAAGCCCAATGTCTAGCTTTTAAAAAAGATTCAAACTTAAAGTAATATTTACAGATTAAAATCAACGAAATATAGATTAGTGTTTGATTTATCTCGAATTCCCTATCATTTAGAAAATTTAGTATTTGGAAGTAAATTTGTAGAGCTAAAGGTAAGCTAAAAAATAACACCTTTACGACTTGCTTTTTCTTTTATAGTTCTCATAAATCTAAGCGCTAAAATGCTAATTTAGCGTTAATTTTACAGTTTTTTTATATATTAATGCTATAATTTTTATCAATATCTAGTGCTTTCAAACGGTTAATACCATGCCACAAATATTTATTGATTATTCTGACAATATTCAAAATTTAGATAAAAAGAAATTGATGTTGGGCTTAAATCATGCACTGTTCGATACAGGGTTAGTGGGGCAAGCACATGATATTAAATCCCGTATTCAATCAGTTTCGGATTATTTGATTGGCTTTGGGGATGAAAGTGGCGAGCAGAGTAAGCAGGCATTTATTTTTGTACGTTTACAAGGTCTAAGTGGTCGTACTGAACCACAAAAAGATTTAATGACTGAAAATTTATCGCAATTTTTACAGTCATTTGAAGATTATTCTGCACAGGGTTTAGAAATTCAGCTCTGTGTAGAGTTTGCTGAAATGCCACGAGAAATTTATAAAAAAGTTTTCGTGCAAAAATAATCAGATTGGGCTTAAAAGATAAGCCCCAATCTTTTACTTATTTATTTCTAAGTTCGCATATTGCTTTAACCAGTTTTGGATATCGTGCTTGTAACTCAACACCATTGAGTAAATCTCTTTCAATCTTGCCTGCTGCAAAATCATAGTGATGTTCTGGATGTTGTAAATATACTGCATCACGAATCTCAGACTCTTCTTCATTTTCATAATGAACGCTATATGCTTCATCAGCAACATAGAGTAGACCCTCAGCCCAAGTGTCGCCTATATCAAAACTATATTTTCTGCTAACAAAGTTTTGAATATCTTCTTGTATGTCATCAAAGAAATCCTTGCCTTTGAGGATTAACCAACATCTAAAATAAATAAAACCATCATCTGATAGATAAGCATCAAAATTGAAAATACCATCTTTTTCCGTAAATTCAGATTCTAGAATTGTCGAGAGTTCTGCGATTTCAGCGCTATAGAGTTGTGAGAGTTTGAGCTGAAGTGTTTTTTCAAAAATAATCAGTTGTTGTTTATCCAACTGAGATAAATATTGCACAAGATCTTGTAAATGCTGGTCAATATCATAGTCAGACCAGTGAGTATCTTTGTTGTGGTTCGACTGGTCTATTGCGTCCCAAAACAATTTCTCTTCTTGTAATGACATATGTGGTTTCATAATCGGTTTAAGCTTAATTTTAATGATTAAAAGCAAGTTTATATTTGTACTCTAAAGACTTAAGACTTCTATATCAGCATATTGCCAAATTTTATCCGCACTCATTTGATGTATTTCATCTAGAAATGCGACATTAAAGCTCCCAACAGATTGGGCTTTTTCAAAAGCTAATTTTCCTGCAATCGCAAAATGGATATGTGCAGAGACTGCTGCGATCGTGACTGTTGTGACCGCACTATACGCTGCAATTAATGCGCCTAAAGCGCAACCTGTTGCCGTAACTTTAGGCTGTAAAAAACTTCCGCCATTAACCTGAATCACGCTATTGAGCTGTTTAGAAAGAATAAAGTCAGATTCACCAGAAATTGCAACACATTCAGTATGGGTTAAAAGTGCTAAAGCTTGCAAATAGACTTCATTACTCGAAACAGTACTGTCTACACCTTTGGATTCAACCTGATTACCGGCAAGTGTACTGATCTCTGAAGCATTGCCACGAATAATACTCGGTTTAAGCAAAACCAATTGATCGACCATTTCACTGCGCCATTTGAGAAATGCACCATAACCAACAGGGTCGAGAACCCACGGTATATTTTTACTTGTTACAGTTTGTGCTGAAATCTGCATGGCCTGCATTTGTTCAGACGTAGGCGTTCCCACATTGATACTTAATGCTGCAGCAATAGACGCAAAGCTTTCAGCCTCAAATGGGTTATCAATCATTGCCGGTGAAGCCCCAGCAGCTAACAAGACGTTGGCAGCATAATTTGCTGCGACACTATTGGTAATACACTGGACTAAGGGCTGTTGAGTTTGCAACTCAGTCCAAGCATCCACAACTTTTTGTAAAATGACATCAGTGCGCGTATGAAGTTGATCCGTTTGAGAATGGGTAATATTTTCAGGATGATTCATAGATGCTCCTTACTGAGTAAAGTAGTGGTCTTGGTGTTTGCAACTGCGACAAAATAATGTCACATAATTTTGTGCATCGTACTCAACTGTCAATTCGTTTGAGCCACAATACATACAGCGCTTTTGTGAATAGAAATTTAACCGGGGTTCGATCTTTTTCCATGATTTCCACACAGGTTGAAAGAAGATACCTTCATCGTAGCCTAAAAACCGATAAAACAGTATTTCACTCATTCTACTCAATGGAATATTCGGTGGGCGTGGCAGGGTTGAGGTTTCCCATTTTTCTGCAATTGCACGTTCTCTATATTGTTGTACTGTTTTTTTGAGAATATTGGTATTTATAAAGTTTTCGTTACGAACTTGTAGCGCCTTTTTTTGATATAAATATTCAAGCGCAGTTTGAATAAGATAGAAAATTTGCCCAACGGCCAATGTGTCGAGTAGGTGATAACAGAAGATTTGGAAGTTTTTATTACCCGAAATCTGGATACCCCACGTGCGGCAATAATGTTGGGTAAACTGTACAATTTCTTGATACAGCACAACATAGAGTGCATTTTTCACTTCATCGGATGTTTTAAATGGGATACCTTGGCTTAGATTCTCATAGAACCAATGGCGTAGTTGTGTTGCAATACTAAACATACTCGGTTCAGAATAACCATCCAAACGAACGTTGATATAGTATTGGTGGGCATCATCGCTAAAATCTTTGGCGACAAAAACATTATCTTTAATCAGCTGATTGAGAAGTTGACTTTGAAAATAGTAATTGGGTGTAATGGGATGATATTTAATTACTTCCCAATCAATAAACTCTTGATGGTTGGTATTTTCATGCACCTGATTGTCTAAAATACTCAGTAAAAATAATTTATGTAAAAAACTGAGCTGGTCTAAACCTAATTCAAAGTTATCTTTTTTCTTTAGCTTACGGGTTTCTTGCAAGCGAGTTTCTTTAATCAGTTTACGCCGTTTGCTTTGACATGTTTCACAATGACAGTTACGTTGATTGTTTTGAAAAACTTGATGATTGCAATGGCTACATTGGTGAAAACTGACTTCTTTCTCAAATTCTTCAGCTTCAACATAATACATACTTGCCTGACAAAGCGGGCAAAATGTACTTTCATCCAGCTGTTTTTGCAGAATTTGAAGCATAGAGATAAATGTATAAATTATTAAGGACTTTTCATTATACACATCTATATAGATGAAAGCTGATTGCTTAAATTGAATGTTTTATAAAATATACATATTCGATCATGATTGAAGCCATTGTATTGTTATTCAATGATATTCAAAAAACTAAATCTCAACGATTCAATCCAGTTGAGTGCAAGTTTAGATGTTTCTAAATGAGATCATTTTTTAATCTTTCCCTCTGGTCCGTATGTAGAATGCTGTTATGGTATTTTCTTGCTCAAAGAACTTAAAATATTCAAAATGACCCGATTGAGAACCGTTATATTGGTCGCTTCGTTGCGTCAAAACATATTGACCATTCAGAATTATTGCAGGACAAATAGCGCAGTCTGACTTATATTATCATTTTGAAAAGCAAATATTTATAATCCCATTGCAAAAGTAACGATGTGGGGCCTTGGAGAACTGAAGCTTGTATATGGTTTAAATGCGGTAAATAGAACGTATCTATTGATTCTATTTACCGATAAAAGGTGATTTAAACAATAATCCTAATGGTTATATGCCTTAGTAAGCAGCAGGACACGGTAATTCAGAATCCTCAAAATGCTCCATTTTAGCTTGAAGCAATGCCTTGGCTTTTTTAACTGGAACTCTGTGCTGTCCTAGCATTTCATATTCCTTTAAAAGCGCAGTCACTTCACTGCTTTTTAAGGGAATGCCTTCGCAAGTCATAAACATCGCAATAACTTGATGATCTAACTTAGCTTTATCCAGCATTTGCATCGTTTTAATGTTTTCAACACGAACTATATGGTCTTTAAAAATCATGTTGCACCTCATTTTTTGTTGAGTATTTTTATTGTGCGATATACACGATATTAAACAAGCAAGAACTGTGCTCAAAATGTAGTCGCTTTGAAAAAAGTGTAATGTTTTGCATTGTGGCGGTTTAGGATTTATCGTGCACCTAAGGGTTGTTATAAGCCATTACCCTTGCCAATATGCAACTGATGGTTGGATTCCATGACACAAAGAATATCTTTTGTTTCCATTTATTCAGTACATTGAAACCATTACGTACAATCGCAATACGATGTTGCACATTGGCCAGATTGGTTGCGGTGAGTGGTGCTGGAATAATGAGATAGGGGTGAACATTAATTTAAATTTATTGATGCCCACAAGGATATCACCACGTAAGCCTAAATTTTTTAAACAGAGTGACACTATAAAATCGTTAAGTTTAGCAAAATCGCGTATTAATGACTTATCCCACATCGGTTGTAGGATTTTCTCTTGTTCATGAATACCAAAGCTGATGGTGTATTTTTAGCCATTTTTTTAAATTTTGATGAATAAATGCCTAATCGAAGTGTTTCTTCATCCGCAATTTTTGTAATTGAAACGCTTGTGTCAGGGTAGGTCTATAGCCAGTCAGATATTGTGCGCATCATAATGTTGATGCATGATACTGAGTCCACCAGTATCTGCCATAACATTGGCTTGTCCATTAAATTCATTCATCATTGGCTTGGGCAATGGTGGCCTTTAATGTCGGTACATTCATCCCTCTAATAATGATGTTTTGACTATTGGTGACATTTAAAGAGGGGTCAAAGCATTAGACAATGAGGAGTTTGATTCATAGGTAGAACGGACCTTATTGACTAAAAAACACTCAGATTTGACCAGAAGAATTTTAGGTTATATGACTGAGTGCATCGTAATACATCAAAATAAAGGCATTGGTTGCTAGCACTATTTTTTATTTTGATTAGTGATGACTATATGTATTTATAGCTAATTGCCTAACTGTGGCCAATTTTGCTACGGGTATTTTTTGAGCGTTGTACAGGGTTAGCTTGAGTGGCGTAACCGGTTGCTACTATATATAGTTTGTGTGGCATAAGCTACGACAAACAGCTGTAATAATAATGATATATCTCGTTATTATTGCTTTAAATCAGGATATGGTTTTCTTATTCATGGGGAACATCCTTTTAATTTGTTTTTAGAGTTATGCTTATTCTGAATGTGTGCTATTCAAAGGATCTAGTTTTAGATAAGAAGAAATAATTTTAAAATGTGATTTCAGGACAAGCAGATGAATGATTTTATTCCAGTAAATGAGAAATTATGTGATAAGTAAAATGAAAATATTTTCATTATAAAAATTAGAACAAATCACCATTGTCATAAAACTGTCATCACGACATTGCATAGTGCAATAAATTTTACATATTTTTGACATAAGAGTAGAGCAATATGGCATTTAAATACGGCGTTGCTGCATTAGCTTTAATGCTAAGCGGATCAGTTTTTGCAGCAGTCACCTTATCTGCGCCAGAAGAAAT
>Ga0256893_1000355_pt1 | contig 16502 bp, 19 predicted proteins | sample MC6MC0666MT_FD_190201 | JGI IMG/M metagenome (GOLD analysis project Ga0256893, IMG submission 190201) | Metatranscriptome of enriched soil aggregate microbial communities from Iowa State University, Ames, United States - MC6-MC0666-MT... | ecosystem: Environmental > Terrestrial > Soil >... | reverse complement strand
GGTGAAATTGGTAGACACGCTAGACTTAGGATCTAGTGCCGCGAGGCTTGGGGGTTCGAGTCCCTCCATCCGCACAACACGATGCTCCGCACCTGCGGGGCATTTTAGTTATTTTAAAAATTTGTATAAACTATAAAACTGAGCTCAATGGCAACGGTAACACGCGAACCAATAGCAAAATTACACGATAAACTGATCGTGACTATTAATAAAGAAGACTACTTGCCTTCTTTCGAAAAGAATCTGAAGCAGTACGGCAAACAAGCTAACATACCAGGATTCAGAAAAGGAAATGTTCCTGCCGGTATGGTTAAAAAAATGTTCGGTCAGTCTGTATTCACTGATGCAGTAATCCAACACGCAAACGAGCAGTTACAACAATATTTAACTACTGAAAAACCTAGCATTTTTGCACAACCATTACCACTGGAAAACGCTGGTATGAACTTTGACATGAATGCTCCTCAGGATTTCGTATTCAATTTCGAGATCGGTCTGAAACCAGAGTTTGACGTAAAACCAATCAACGATAAGAAAGGCAGCCTGAATAAGTTCCTGATTACTGTTGATGATAAAATGCTGGATGAAGAAGTAGAAAACATCCGTAAGCGTGCCGGTAAAGTTGAGAATCCGGAAACACTGGAAGAAGATAGCGACATCGTTTATGCTTCTTACCAGGCTACTGATAAAGATGGTAATGCCGCTGCTGATGCTGCTGTAATTGAAGATGTGGTTACCCTGGACAAAACTCCTAAGAAACTGCAGGAAATGCTGAAAGGTGCTGCAACCGGCGCTACCTTTACATTCCAGCCATCTGCTGTTGCTGAAGGTGATGAACTGAAAGAATTACTGAAAGATGCTTTAAAGCAAGATCCGGAAAGCAAAGAAGCTGCTGACGCATATTACACCCTGACCCTGACTAAAGTAGGTCGTCTGGCTCCTCGTGAACTGGATGAAGCTTTCTTCGAAGAAGTATTCCCAGGTCAGGAAGTAAAAGATATCGAAGCATTCAGAGCGCGTATCAAAGAAGAAATGGGTAAAGAGATCAACCGTATCGGTAGCGATCGTTTACAAAACGATATCTTCGAAACACTGGTTCACGGAACGGAGATCGAACTGCCTGTTGATTTCCTGAAAGCATGGTTACAAAAAGGTCAGGAGCAAGTTAAATCTGATGAAGAAGTTGCTAAAGAATGGCCTTCATTTGAACACCAGCTGCGCTGGACTTTGATTTCTGACAAACTGATCAGCGAATACCAGATCAATGTAACACTGGAAGAAGTTAAAGAAGAAATGAAAACCCGCGTACTGGCTTACTTCGGTAACACTGCCGCTGACGCTCCTTGGTTAGAAGAGTATGTTGACAAAATGGTGAACGATGAGAACACCCTGAACGAAACATACCGTCGACTGCTGATGGATAAACTGTTTGCAACTATCGCTGAGAAAATGGAAGTTAGCGAAAAAGCTATTTCCCTGGAAGAATTCCAGAACCTGCCTAGTGCACACGATGCTCACGCACATTAATCTTAATTGATTTATTATAGAAAAGCCCGGAATTGTTTCCGGGCTTTTTTTATTGATGAGCGCATCCCGAGATAATAAGCTGAAATGCCGGAATAAATAAAGCAGGACCTTGTCCTGCTTTATTTATATAATCAAATGATATTTCTATTTGTTCTGAGCTGCGTCCAGTACGGATTTGGCTTTATTCAGGTCTTTCTCTCTTTCTGCAAGCTTAGACTGGTTATCGGCAATGTCCTTCTCCAGTTTCGATTTTTGCTTGTTAAGGTCTTCTGCTTTTTTTACATATTTATCATACTCCTTCTGAGCAGCTTCCAGGCCCTTGGCACCGGCAGCGACGGCAACACCTTTAGTGTATTCACCCACTTTTACATTCAGTCCGGAAAGGAAGTTTTTAACGCCAGCAGCCGCTTGTGCATCACTCTGGTTACTGATAAAGTTATCATAGCCTTTAGACACCAGCATGGTTACTTCGCTCTTGCCTTTTCTGCCCTCAACTTTATAATATACATCCAGCTTCTCTGTAGAAACTTCTGGCCAGGAAACTGCTTTAAACACTCTGAATCCTTTACTGCTTGCTGATTTTACGGCAAAGGTATTTTTGAAATAATCTTCAATGCTATTAGACACATCCGATTTATCCGCTTCCAGCGGCATTGTAAATGCAGCTGCATCGATGCTGTTATACTTTACAGTAGTTTCTTGCTGTGCAAAGGTGTGGGTACTTGCAGCGGTCATAATACCACCAAAACCCATACAGGCTAATAATACTTTCTTAAACATAAGGTTCATTTTATTACACAAAAGTAACCGCAATTATGCTCTATGCAATTAAATAATACGTCAATAAGGTATTGTTAACCATTGCTCAACATGAGCGCAGTAATGCCATAGTCGGCCAGCAGGATAGTAATACAGCTCACGACCACTGATGTTGTGGAAGAGCGGCCGATCTCCAGAGCACCACCTTCTACGTGGTATCCATAATATGCCGGTACAGTAGAAATGATAAAGGCAAATGTGAAAGATTTGGCTAATGCCACATACATATTAAAGGGCACAAAGTCTGTAGTAAGGCCGTAATGAAACTGATCGGGCAGTACGGTTCCGGTCATAGAACCTGCGGCATAACCACCCACCATACTGATCACGATGGCCAGGATGATGAGGCAGGGTACCATAAATAATGCGGCCACAACCTTTGGCATGATCAGGTAAGTTTTGGTATTGATCCCCATGATTTCCAGGGCATCGATCTGCTCACTGATCCGCATATTACCCAGCTCCGAAGCGATCTTGGAGCCGACCACACCGGCCAGTACGACACAGATCATGGTAGGTGCTAATTCCAGGATGGTGGAGTCCCGCACAATCTGCGCGATCACATAACGCGGAATGACAGGGCTGACCAGCTGATAGGCCGATTGCAGTGTCATTACTGCACCCAGGAAGGTAGCAATAATCAACACAATAGGTAATGAACGAAAACCGATATCATTACACTGATGCATGAATTCTTTCCAATATACCTTACGGTTCTCCGGCTTATTCAGCATGCCCATAAGCATCAGTATAAACCGGCCTAAATGTGACAGGAATCTAGTTAACATAGCAACAAAAGTAATTAAAGATTGTGGATTAAATACAAATTTTCCTGCTTCTGTGCAAACCTTAAACGAGGCTTTTATACCGGCATAAAAAAGCCTGCAATAAAGAATACTGCAGGCTTTAATTTAGTATAATTGTTCTTACTATTCCACTGTTTTTAACAGGCCATCATCGCCAACGGCCATCTGCTGTTCCTGTTCCGGCACGGCGTCTGCAGCATCTGTAGGCAATACGATTTCCATATTAGCCACTTCTTTCAGCTTAGGCAACTCATGAGGAGCATTTATGCCCAGGTAATCCATAAAATGCTTCGAGGTAGCATAAATCAAGGGCTTACCAATGGCCTCTTCATTGCGTCCGGCAATTATGATCAGCTCTTTTTCCAGCAATTTCTGGATCGAATAGTCGGCACTTACACCGCGGATAAATTCTATTTCTGCTTTTGTGACCGGTTGCTTGTAGGCAATGATGGATAAGGTTTCCATTGCTGCCGCAGATAGCTTCTTGATATACTTATCACCGTTCAGCTGCATAATTGTCTGGTGATATACAGACTTGGTCAGGAACTGGTAACCGCCACCTGATGACACCAGGCCGAAAGGATAATGCGGCGTATCATACTTCTCACGGATGGTCTCCACTGCCAGGGCAATGCGGTCACCGTGTATCTGTTCTTCAATAACATTAGAGATCAGCTCGATAAGCTCTACCTGAGTTATCGGTTGCTGACTGGAAAATATCAGGGCTTCCACATGTAATATCAACTGTTCTAGTTCCATATGTTAGAGATCATTTTGAATCCGGAATGAGTACCGAAAGTACTATATATAACAATATATTTATTTAAAAGTAATGCACAGGTGTGCGTAATTAAATTACACTTAACAACAATATAATATATTCACATTATATTTTTTGTTAATTTCAGGGAATGAATTTATATACACAACTTTTTGATTATGGAATGGAAACGCTTAAACGGCACACGGCTCAGGAAGCCCATCACAGAAGTAGTTGAAGAAACGATCATTGCTGAGCATGCCCTTGGCAACCGCATTAAACTGTACATCGGCACAGACTCACAGGTATTTGGCGGGACCACAGAATTCGCAACGGTTATTGTATTTCTCCGTGAAAAGAAAGGCGGGTTTATGTTTATACACCGCCAGAGCGAAAAATGTACTTACCAGATCCGGGAGCGTATGCTGCTGGAGGTTACCAAGAGTATACAGATCGCTTATGAGCTCTGTGAGATCCTTACAGCTTATGATGTAGCAATGGAGGTCCATGCCGACATCAATACCGATCCTCATTTCAAAAGCAATGTAGCCTTACATGAAGCCATGGGTTACATTATGGGAATGGGTTTTGCATTTAAAGCCAAACCCGATGCCTTTGCCAGTACTTCCTGCGCAGACCGCATCATCCATTAAGCAAAACTGAAATCATTTTCTTAACCGCAGCCTATCGCAAAAATGGGTTGTGCAGCTTCTCTTCCCCAATTGTAGTGGACGCACCGTGTCCGCTCAGTACAATAGTCTCTTCAGGTAAATCCAGTAATTGTGTACGAATGCTGTTGATCAGGGTATCGTGATCACCACCCGGCAGATCGCTGCGACCAACACTGCGCTGAAACAATACATCTCCGGCAATTACATAATTATCGGCTGCATTATAGAATACAACACTACCCGGAGAGTGGCCAGGAGCCAGTCTTACCTCTACCGTATCTTCGCCCAGCATCATGGTGCCTTCCTCGATGAAGAAATCGGGTGTGGGTGATACCGGAAAATTAAAGCCGAACATTACTGCAGTATTTGCAGCATTGCGTAAAATCGGCTCTTCCAGCTGATGCACACCAAATGGTATATTATACCGTTGCTTAACACTGTCTACCGCGAAGATATGATCAATATGTGCGTGGGTATTGATGATCTGCTGGGGTACCAGCTGCTGTTCTGTTATAAATTGAAACACCTGCTGCTCTTCTTCCACCCCATACATACCCGGATCAATGATCCAGCATTGGCGCTGATCGTTGTACAGGATATAGGTATTTTCCTGGAAGGGATTGCAGGTAAATTGTTTTACGTGTAACATGTATTTTAAATAATCTGTTTTGCGGATACAAAGAACGTAATTTTTCAGCACTTACTGATTGTAAAAGGGTCTTAAAGGATTTATTTTCAGAATTATTCAAAAATTTTTTGGTGAATTCACATTCTTTTTCATACCTTTGCATTCCATTTACGGAACGCCAGACCGGCGGAAAGTAAATAAAGGATGATTCCGTAGCTCAGTTGGTAGAGCAATACACTTTTAATGTATGGGCCCTGGGTTCGAGTCCCAGCGGGATCACAAGATGAAGGAAAACATCTCTAATAAATACCCCGGATTGATTCCGTAGCTCAGTTGGTAGAGCAATACACTTTTAATGTATGGGCCCTGGGTTCGAGTCCCAGCGGGATCACAAAAGTAAAACAGGTTCGCAAAACGCGAACCTGTTTTACTTTTGTCGTATTCCAAAAATCGAACTAACTATGAGAATAGCCATATTGGGTGCACACAATGTTGGTAAAACCACATTAGCAGAAGCGCTCCTGGAACATCTTCCCGGTTATGCATTAGAAGCAGAGCCATATTACCAACTAGAATCATCTGGATATGAATTTTCAGCAATTCCTACTGCCGATGATTTTATGGAGCAGTTTAATTACTCTGCCAGGCTGATTTCCAAAAGTGAAGACGATGTGATATTTGACCGATGCGTCCTTGATATCTTAGCTTATCTCCATGCTATTGAACCGGGCAGGGATATTCAATTGCTATTTGAAGCCGCTCAAAAGGTTATTGCCGAAATAGATCTTTTTGTATTTGTTCCTATCGAAGTGCCGGACCCGATACCCGGCCATCAGGCAGATCTACCCAGGCTCAGGGCCCAGGTAGATGATCTGCTTCATGACTGGATTGCTGATTTTGGTATAGAAGCAATCGAAGTAAGCGGTACCTTACCGAACCGCATAAACCAGGTACTGGCCAGGATTTCCTGATTGTATCAGATATAAATTTCCCCCTTCAGATACAATACTGCATTACCGGCAAGCTCCACCCTGTCGCCCAGCAAACGGCACTGCACTGCTCCGCCACGGGCTGAAAGCTGCAAGGCCTGTAACTCCGTTTTATCCAGTTGTGTTGCCCAATATGGCGTCAATGTGGTGTGTGCCGATCCTGTAACAGGATCTTCATTGATACCCGTAGCCGGTCCGAAAAAACGGGAAACAAAATCGCAGGTATTCCCTCTTGCTGTTACAATAATCCCTCTTGCAGCCAGGCCTGCAATTAAGGACAGATTGGGTTGCACGGTTTCAATATCTTCCTGGTTATCGAATACGAGCATATAATCGGTCTTGCCTTTATATGCCGCAAAGGGTATTTTATCTGTCGCTGATTTCAGGTCTTCTGTCAGCGCTGTTGCGGAGAACTGATCTGTTGGAAAATTCAGCACTAATTTGTCCTGCTGAACGGTTACCGGTAAATTGCCGCTTCGCGGAGAATAGAACTCGATGGTGTTGCTTTCATAATGCTCACAATGATGCAGTACGAATGCGGCTGCAAGTGTGGCGTGCCCGCAAAGGTCCACTTCTACTGTTGGGGTAAACCAACGAATCTCTACCTTGTTATTCCTGATGAGGTAAAATGCCGTTTCGGGAAGATTGTTCTCTGCAGCAATGTGCTGCAATACCTCATCCGGTAGCCATTCTGGCAAAGGACATACCGCAGCCGGATTCCCTTTGAATACTTCGCTCGTAAAGGCATCTACGTGATACAAATTAAGTTTCATGTGCTTGTTCGTTTTATCAAATGTACTCCCTTAATATTTATGGATACAGATACAGTGTTAGCCATTTCGATAGGACACAGTAACCTGATACTGAAAAATCCAAAGCAGAAGAATTAAAACTACCAATGCCACAACAATGGTACTTTAATGTACGGGCAGAGGGTTCTGATCCCGGCGGGATAAACAATTAATGCTACTTTTGGATGTGCCGGCGCAGAAATATTATTTCTACATTCACGCACCATACAGAAATAGAATGAAGGACACACTAAAGAAAGTAGCCAATGCCATATTTGCCGCAAATGGTCAGGCTATAACAAACATATCTGAAGACATGGAATGCGAAGCGTATTGTGGTTATAATGCTCAGATCGGAAAGCTGAATATAAAATTCAGACAGGCAAAGATCACACCCAAGAAGATTGGCCAGTTTGTGACGCTATGGAAAAGGAACAGCCTGGGGCAGACAGAACCTTTCCATGCCAGTGACAATTTCGATTTATATATTATTGCAACTGAAACAGCAAGCCGGTTTGGTGTTTTCTTATTCCCGGGGAGTGTACTATGCGATAAACATATACTGACAGCGAAGGTAGAAGGCAAAAGAGGGTTCAGGGTATATGCTGATTGGGACATGCCGGAAAATAGTCAGGCTACACGAACCAAGGAATGGCAGACCGCTTTTTTTATCGACTTAACTAATGTTGATGGAAATGCTATGGCAAAACTCCGTTTACACTTAAATCAATATCAAGAGAAAGAATGATATAAAAGCAGTATGATCTGTTCTGTGTCTTATACGCGCTCTGATTGCATTACCTCATTATTGAACAAGACAATATTGCGGGACAACACTACCCTCTGTACACTTCGCTCCTGGTAAATGAGTGAGCCATCTTTGGTGTCTTTACTGATAAAGCAGCCGGCACCGATTATATTATGCTTTCCCACACGCACCCCTTCTTTTACGCCTGAGTTTAAACCCAGGAAAGAATTGGAGTCAATAGTTACACTGCCTGCTAATGCCGTACCCGAAAGCAAAGAATGGCTTCCAATACAGGAATGGTGCCCGATACGTGCCCCGATCAGCATACAATTATCACCAATCGTGACATAAGGTTGTACAACGCTGGCCTGATCTATAAATACATTGTGCCCTATTTTCAAATCCGGCCAGACACTTGCCCTGGAGCAGATATAATTGGCAAAGGAATATCCCGCCTCACGGACCTTATTAAAGATCACTTCACGGGCATTGTTCCTTCCGACAGCAATATGCATTAAATATTCACGAGGCGGAAATTGTACTTTTGTATCTGCAAAGCTTAAGACCGGACAGTTGAACAAATACGGCTTTGACTCCTCCAGATATTCATTATCCACGCAAAAAGCGACAATGTCATAAGCACTATCATTCTGAAAAGAATAATATATAAATTCAGCCATCCTCCCCACGCCATAAATCACAACTTTCATATCAGGTATAAGTATGTTTCAATAAAATAACATTCAAACATTTGATAATGTATAAACATTTTGGTTTTATTCACTTGCAAAGTAAATAAAGGTTTTCCATATATACTGTATATTTTGAGCAAATAGTATATAAATACTAGTGGAGTCACTGTAGCAATCAGAACCTTAAATTTTCTCGCCAATCAATTACTTTTACCATTTTTAGTCTGTTATAACCAGTATACCACTTTCAGTTGCCACAATACAACCACAAGTAGCGTTCATACAACTAAGGGTATAGGGCCTTTTCAGCGAATCGGGAATTGACGTGGATACCTTTGCAGTATCGATAAAAAAATAAAAATCAGTCATTATGGATACAAAGATCATGGGCAATAAAATTGCCGAGGCCAGAAAAAATGCCAACCTGTCCCAGGCGCAGCTCGCGCAACACCTGTTTATCAGTCCGCAGGCAGTGGGCAAGTGGGAGCGGGGTGAGTCTGTCCCGGATATCATTACGGTTAACCGCCTGGCCGAAATACTGGGTGTAGACCTTAATTACTTTTCTGCACAATTTCAGACAACGGCCTTGCCTCCGGCAACAGAACCGATTAATACTCCGGCGGAGACTCCTGTAAAGACAGAACGCAAACTGAGCTGGGATATGTCACGCGGAAACTGGGCAGACGCCGACTTTTCGGGTTTAAAGAACCTTCATGAAAAATTCGGTTCTTCTAATATGCAACGCTGCAAGTTCATCGGATCAGATATGTCAGGATTGCATCTGAAAAGAAATAATGTGGACAGCTGCGACTTCAGCGGTTCCGACTTCAGTGGCAGTCATTTTCAAAGCACCTACTTATCCGGCAATCAATTCAACAATTGTGTGCTGCGCTCCGTTGAGTTACAGGGAAGCTATGCCAGCGGATGTGATTTCTCCGGCGCTGACTTTACCGATATGATTATCAGATCCGGCGGACTGGAAAAAAGCAATATGACTGATGCCATACTCAACCACACATCATTCGCAGATACCCATCTTGCAGACCTCGTTTTTGAAGGCCATATTGAAGACTGTTCTTTTGAGCAGTGTACTTTTACCCGGGTTACCTTTCAGAATACAACGCTTACCAATACCTTTTTCAAGAGCAATAGCCTGAAGAAAATCAAATTCATCGATTGCCAGGCCGACCGGCTGACTTATGAATTCCTGAAAAGCGGGAAAGCAGATTTAAGCGGCATCAGTATCATTACGGAATAATCTAAACATACAGGAAAGCATACAATAGGGCTCTTTCAGAGCCCTATTTACACGTAATTATTTAACCAATAAAGTAAGCTAAATTTTGAAAGATTTGAAAGATACTTTAATAAACATATCCCTTCAGATTATTTAAATATGTCTTTTACCTCGGAAGGATCATACACCTTAACTTCTTTGACTATACCATTCTCGGTTTTTATAGCACAAACATTACCTCTGTGAAATTTTAATCGTCCTAAAATACCCGAGCTGTCAATTAAAACATTAGAATGATTATAGATATAGTTGTCAGACGGTCTAGGAAGAATAAATATGAACTTATCATGTAGAACTTTGGCCTCTCTAAAAATGTATCTTGCACATCCTGAACATGCCTGATCTGCCAGCAAAATGTATGTGCTGTTGTCCTTTGCAATCCCTGCATTAAACTGTTTTTGAAGATACTGCTCCAGCAATTCAGTGTCTCTGTTTCCCTCCTTTTCCTTACAGGAAGTTATCGATAAGATTGCCATCAATCCTACATATAGGTATTTCATACCTTTCTATTTTAAAGTGGTAGTATATATTTTTATTTTTCCTCTTGCCTCGTCTACAGTAAACAAATACAAATGGTTATTAAACACACAAGACTTTACTGGATTACAGTTGGGAGGCAGTTTATACGCCACGTCTTCAAACCGTTTCTTAGCCAGATCGAAGACAAGCATTCTTTTGTCCAAAGACAGGTAATCGTTAAGCATTCCGGTTTCTTCATTCACATACTTCTCGGCTCCTATTTGCTGAAAAACAAGTATTTTATCCTTAAATTCCAGGAGGGATATATTGGCATTGCGGGTAGAAGTATATTCATCAGATTTCGTTTTACTACTTTCTCCTCCTTCAGGTATTGGCTCCGTTTTTACAGAAAATTGCTCAGGAATAGCATATCGCTCCTTTCTTTCTTTTGTAAGAATACCTATTGAGTCCCAATGATGAAAGGTGTATATAATGTTATTACCATGAGTACAAAATGTAGGGTATATATCATGATAGTCATTTTTCCTGTAGTCTATTGGAAAAGTAATGTCCCGCAAATCCTTGGTTATCAGGTATCGTTTGCCCTCATCAATAACTGCTTTACACACTATTTTACTGCTGAAGTACTTTTCAAAACCCTCCCTGGTATTCCGTTCTCCTTTCGGGAATTTGCAAATCAGGAAGGTGCTATCATCCATAATTTTAAACTCGGAAGTAACATTATGGAAGCCATTTACATCAGTTAAATCAAAACCATATGCTTTTGGTGTAACATTTGGCTCTCCTGAGAATACCATTACGCCCTTTTCAGACAAGAAATAAATTTTTCGCTTATTAATTGTAAAACCAATCATATCTGCAGTTAAGGCTTTAGACATAGCGTTGGTGTCATAAATATTATTATGAGTATCTATCTTATAGGCTACTGAAGCGATTTTATCTAATATAATTAATACAGAGTCTTCTGTACTGTTCTTTTTGGTGATTGTGGTTGGATATAGTTTAAATATACTGCTGGCATCAATAACAATGGAATCCTCTATACTGATCTGCTTGTCTGCACCTGAGTGTCTATCATGTCTGGTATCACTGCAGGCGGTCCATGAACTTATGATTCCTGCAATCGCAAAAACCTTTACCGTAAAAAAGGTTCTCGCGATCTTTTTACGGCAAAGGTTCATAGGTTTTTCTATGTCAAAAAACATGATTACTGCATTTTAATTATAGGTACAATTAATACAAGTCTATCCGGATTGGAGCCTTCAAATAGTCCTAAGAATATAGTGTTTGGCTTATCTGGATTCATGCGAATTTTCAACAATAACTCACCAGAAAGAATAGCATTATAATTGTCGGCACCTAAAATCTCTGTAAGTCCTTTTTTAGCATCATTACTAGCATAGTCTGAATACACCCTAAAAATGTCTTCCGGACCAGTATTGGGATTTGTGATCGCTTTATAAATTAATTCCCAGAGGCCGATTGGTGCAGCAGCTACACATTCAACCTCGTCCAGGCAATCCTGACCGCCATTAAAACAGTCTCCCAAATTACCATCCCACCTTCTTGTGGCAGGAGCACCGGTTACTATGGTTCTTAAATTTACATTGGCGTGTTTATTAGAAGCCGGTGCAGGATTTGCGTCCTTTTTGTCGCAAGCTGTAAAGCCTATTGCAAGAGCAGAAGTAAGCACTAAGATTTTTTTCATACGTATAATAGTGTTAGTTATGAAAACAAAGAACGACAGTGAGCATAGAAAAAGAGGTTAAAAAAAAGTTATTAAATGTAGATTTTTTTAATACATCTGTAGTTTCCATAATCTTCAATCAAATAAGAAAAAACTTTGGTCCGCACATTTAGAGCAATAGCCTGAAGAAAATCAAATTCATCGATTGCCAGGCCGACCGGCTCACTTATGAATTCCTGAAAAGCGGGAAGGCAGATCTAGGCGGCATCAGCATAATCACAGAATAATCAACAATACATAAAATGATAAGAGGACTCCGATGGGGTCCTCTCTACCATTAAAATATGCTCTTCAGCCTCAAAAAATACCGTACTATCACTATTTAGTGAAAATATAATGCAGATTCTAACACATTAAGCATTACTTTTATTGTCCATATATAAATCAATAATCATGAAGACAATTTTTACTTCAGCGCTGCTTTTCACTGCAGCCATTTTGCTGCACACCAACGAGGCTTCGGCCCAGGTTGGCGTGGGCACTACTACACCTCATGCTTCTGCTATGATGGAGATCAATGCAACCGGAAAGGGTTTACTAATCCCCCGTATGAACCAGGCAAACCGTCCGGCATCTCCGGCTACGGGTCTGCTGATCTACCAGACTGATAACACACCCGGGTTTTATGTATATAACGGTGCTGCCTGGACAGCGGTTTCAAATGCGCCATCTGCTGGTCAGGACTCTACCGTCATCATGACCCGCGCAGTTGCAGCGTACAAACAAACTGGCGCTCCGGCTCTTGGACCATTATACTTTAGCCCCGTGTCACTGGGCGGACAGTCCAGTGTAAATGAGACTCAGGATGCAGCTACCTCTAGTAATGGTACCTCTCCGATCACCAGTTATGTTGTACCTAATGCCTGTACCTTTTACAAATTAAGGATTGTAGCACGTGTAGCCCCTGGAGGTCTTGTGGGGTCAGGCAGCCATTCGGCAGTTTTTACCCTTTTTAAAAATGGTGCCACCACGGGTATTACGGCCACGGTGTCTACTTCGACTACTGTTGGCACTACTGCTGTAGTCGAAGCGACTGGTACAGTATCAGTGGTACCGGGCGATGTGTTGTCTTACCAGTTTACACAGACCAACCAGGACCCTAACACCTCATATACGCTGTTATTAAAAGGTTTATAAATCTACCCACCTAAACAGATAAGCATGAAAAGTATTCCTATCATATTGTGTTTTGCAGCACTGACTACAGTTGCTCATGCACAGCTATCTACCGGCAGCACGGGCCTCACCGTCAAATCCGGTACGGCATTTTCTACCCAGGGCCTTGTGCTGAGCCCCTCGGCAGATATAACCTTACAGAACAATACCATAAGCCAGTCAGCAACACCCCTGAGTGTGGGCAGCGGTGCAACGATTGCTAATGTATATACAATTGCCCCGGCCATCACTTTTTCCGGTACGACAGGTATCCGGTATGCCGCAGGAGAACTGAACGGTAACCAGGAGAATACATTATCTCTGATCAAATCGGGAGCGACCACTACCTTTACCTCTGTGACGAGTAGTACAGGCAGCACCGGTACTTACTATGTATCAGCAACAGGGTTGAACAATGTATTACTGAACCGGGTTACGGCAACCAGTACTTCGGTTCCTTTACCGATCTTATACCATAACTTTATCGTAACGGCAGGTTCTTACTGTTCTTTACAATTGAGCTGGTCTGCAGATGATGCCATCGCTAGTAATTTCACTATTGAGCGCAGCGCAGACGGCAAATCATTCCAACCCTTAACCGCTGCTGTAATGCAAGCCGGCAAACAGTTTACCGCTACAGATGCAGCTCCGCTACAGGGCCGGAATTTCTATCGCTTGGCGATCAGAGAAATGGGCGAGCCAACATTGTATAGTACCATACTGACAAGTGGTAACCCTTGTCTTGCTCCGGTTCAGACCAATGTCTATCCTAATCCTGCAAAGGAATCGATCACGGTGGACCTGGGCATTGCACCTTCAGGAAAGGTAACTATGGACCTGATCGATCTTTCCGGTAAAGTGGTGCGGACATTCCAGACCATAAAGCAGGTGAGCACATTGGATCTGCAGCACATTGCAGCAGGCAGTTATTTCCTCAGTATTCAAAACGGTCAATCGGCCGAACAGCTTAAAGTAATCAAACTTTAAAATGCTCTTTTTATAAAGCCGACAGCCCCGGAATATTCCGGGGCTGTCGGCTTTCGATCCTGAGGGGATCAGGTCGGTTCACTCTTTATTGTTTAACTATTTTTATTACGTCAGACTGGTTATTGCGGATGCATTTGATATAGTAAGCACCCTGGCTCAGTACAGACAGATCAAGGTCTGTATCTGCGGCGTTAACCTTTGTGGTCTTGAGTACTTCTTTGCCTGTAACATCAACTACCTGTAAGGTCACGCCATCAAAGTTTCCTTTTATGGATACCCTTACTTTATCCGTAACCGGGTTAGGGAAGACGGTGATGGAAGACTGGCTTGCGTCATTCACCAGTTTGATTACACCGGTGTAGGCAAAATGCTTATCCAGGTCTACCTGTTTCAGACGATAGTAGTTAACCGGTTCGGTAATACTACGGTCATCGTATGTATAGGCTAGTTCCCAGCTGCTGTTGCCGTTCTGTGCCTTGCTGTATACAGTGCCGATAGTCGTAAACCGTATCCCGTCGGTACTGCGTTCTATTTCAAAATGACTGTTATTTTTTTCCTGGGCAGTGCTCCAGTTTAAGAGGTTGTAGCCTTCGCGTGCAACTCCGGTAAAGTCCAGCATATCTACCGGAAGAGGAGTAGCGCTGGTACTGGGTTGCTGAAACCCCTGTGTCAGTTGTGGATTAGTACCAACTGATGCAATAATGCTTTCGCCCACTGTAAAGTCTACCGTATAATTTACAGAGACTATCGGAGCAGAGCCACCACCTGCTGCTACCACATAAGGCAGTGCAGACTGGGCTTGCGCCTGTGTACTTAAGCATAATAACATCAATCCGGCCCATCCTGAAAGTATATATTTCATAATAATTTCTTTTAGGAATTAAAAAAATGAGCCGTACTTAGTTGATATTCACCCCGCCGCTGGCATAGCCGGCTATGGTATTGATTAGGGTAATACCTGTTGCGGTGGCAGAGTATACCATCAGGTAACGGGTACCGGCAGTTACAGGAATATTGAGACCCGTAGTAATACCACTGGATACAGTACCTATTGAAATAATACCGGTCAAGGCAGGTGCCATAGTCACCGTTGCTCCGGCAACAGGGCTGAAGGTATTGGAACCGCTTGGTGCAGAATACAATTGACCGGTAATGGTAACTGTGGAGCCTATAAGGGATAATGCAGCCGTAGTACTGAACTGACCTGCAATAGAGGTAATGGTTCCGGAACGTGGAGATACGAAAGAGAAGTTCAGTAAAGTACCTGCGGCACCGGTAAGGTCTATGTTGGAGCCCACCAGTGAAACACCAGAAACGGAGTTACCAAAACCTACCAGTCCGGTTGTACCCACCAGACCGCCAGCAATAGTAGTCAGTACAACAGGAGTACCAGAAGCATAAGGAATAATAGACCCGGTAGTACCTGCATCGCTGGTATTGGTCATTCTGATCCAGGCTGCACCGGTGTAATAATAGAAACCAGGCGTATTATCGGTCTGATAGATCAGTAAACCAGCCACCGGAGCAGCCGGACGGTTGGCCTGTGTGACTCTCGGGATCAGTATACCCTTGTTGCTCGCCGATACGTCTAATTGTGCTGCGGCATTCGGTGTGCCACCAATACCTACATTACCGGCATTGTTGTTTGTAATGTTGCCACTGGCCAGGGTCCAGTGATTGTCATTGCTGGTTTGTGCATTCAGGGCATAAGGCACGCTGATCAGTTCTATAGTAGCCAGGGTCGTGTAAGTAGTACCTCCGGTAATGTCGGCATCTACTTTCAGATATTTGCTACCAGAGTTCCAGGTAACAGCAGATAGTGTACCCGTGACCGGCGTGCCCGTACCGATCTGTACATTGGCCAGGCCAAAGCCATTGGTTGTTGTCGACTGGGTTTCTACATACTGGGCAGTGCCAACAGGAGAGCCGTCAAGGATGCTGAAGCGCAGGGAAACGGCCTGGTTGATTACGGGATTACCAGTACTGTTGCGTACTACAGCCTGGTAGTTAACTTTTTGTGGTGCCTGGGCGAGCAAGTTCATGCTGAAAGCCAGACACAAGGCGGCTAAAATGTAAAGTTTTCTCATAATGTTTCAAATTTTGAGGATTAGTGTGTACCACGAATTTACATAAATGAGAAATAACACATGTTCACACATGTTAACGAAAATCAATATTTATTTTTTATTAACTGACTATCCGCATGTAATAACCTTTTCCTTCGTCCTTTTGTCCGGCAACAAAAGGACCAAAAATGCCTTTGTTTTCATCAAGGCGATTTCGGGGCACCGCCATTTTGTACCGTTGCGTGCATTGATCGTCTGAGCTTAACGTGTAATGCGTTCGCTGCTCAACGATCGTAGCTCCACTCCAAAATGGCTATCGCTGTGATGAAAACAATAAGC
>Ga0256893_1000315_pt1 | contig 17486 bp, 16 predicted proteins | sample MC6MC0666MT_FD_190201 | JGI IMG/M metagenome (GOLD analysis project Ga0256893, IMG submission 190201) | Metatranscriptome of enriched soil aggregate microbial communities from Iowa State University, Ames, United States - MC6-MC0666-MT... | ecosystem: Environmental > Terrestrial > Soil >... | reverse complement strand
TTTTTTGTGCCTTTTTGTTGGACAATTTATGGTTTTGTCCCAAATTGACTTAAATTTCGTCAGAAAAATGCAAACTTGACATTGCGTATTGTCAGATTTGTGCTTTAATAAAAAAGTACTCTTAAAAAGGTTATAAAAACAACATGGAAAAGCAAGTTGATATTCTTATCGTTGGCGCAGGTATCTCTGGTATTGGTGTAGCTGCACATCTTTCAAAACACTCACCACAACGTTCATTTGAAATTATTGAGCGTCGCGAGAGCTTTGGTGGTACTTGGGATCTATTTAAATATCCGGGTATTCGTTCCGATTCAGATATGTCTACTTTTGGGTTTAATTTTAAACCATGGCAAAAAGCCAATGTATTAGCAGATGGTGCTTCAATCAAAGGCTACGTTGCTGAAGTTGTCGACGAATTTAAATTAAAAAATAAAATTCATTTTAATCAGCGTGTACGTACTGCAAATTATGATTCTTCAATTAAAAAATGGGTGGTACAAATTGAAGATGAAAATAAAAAACTCAATACGTGGGTTGCAAATTTTGTCATTGGATGTACTGGTTATTATAATTATGATCAAGGTTATCAGCCTGACTACCCTGGTAAAAATGATTTTAAAGGCGAATTTATTAATCCACAATTTTGGCCTGAAAACTTAGATTATTCGGGTAAAAAAGTGGTGATTATTGGTAGTGGTGCAACAGCTATTACCTTGGTTCCTGCTATGTCAAAAGGTGGGGCAGGGCATGTGACCATGTTGCAACGTTCACCAACATATATTGCTTCAATTCCATCTATTGATTTTGTTTATGACAAAATGCGTAAGGTTTTACCTGAAGATGTGGCATATAAGTTAACCCGTGCACGTAATATTGGCATGCAACGCGGGATTTATGCGCTTGCACAAAAACAACCGAAGTTACTACGTAAGTTCTTACTCAAATCGATTGAAATGCAATTAAAAGGTAAAGTGGATATGAAACACTTTACCCCAACATATAATCCGTGGGATCAGCGTTTATGTGTTGTGCCAGATGGTGACTTATTTAAAATTTTACGTTCTGGTAAAGCCAGTGTTGAAACAGATCAAATTGAGAAAATTACTGCCACGGGTATTCAATTAAAATCTGGTAAACATTTAGATGCGGATATCATCGTTTCAGCAACAGGGTTAGAAATCCAAATCTTGGGTGGTATCAAAGCTACAATTGATAATAAGCCAATGAATACTTCACAGCATATGTTGTATCAAGGTGTGATGGTTAGCGATGTGCCAAATATGGCAATGATCATTGGTTATATCAACGCATCATGGACATTAAAAGTTGATATCGCAGGTGAGTATATTTGCCGTCTTGTAAACTATATGGACAAGAAAGGCTATGATGAAGTTATTCCTCAAGGTGATGCAACTGAATTGATGGAAGATACGGTGATGGGCAGTTTAAGCTCAGGTTATATTGCCCGTGCGGCAGATGTGATGCCTAAACAAGGTAAGCATGCACCTTGGAAAGTGTCGAATAACTATTTAGCAGATCGCAAAGAACTCAAAAATGCTAAGTTTGAAGATGGAGTTTTAAAATTTCATAAGCGTGAAGCACAACTTGAAAAAAAGCCTAAACTTGTTTCTTAATCAAGCCTAGAAATCACTAAACTAAGCAATAGCAAAATAAAGAAACTATGAAATAAATAAGGAGCGAAAGCTCCTTATTTTATTGCGACATGAAAATTGATTTAAAAGAATGTTTAGTGATAGAAAAAGGAGCCAAAGCTCCTTTAACCGTGTTCAAATAAATTATAAAGAACGGGAAATCAGTTCTTTCATAATCTCGTTTGTACCTGCATAAATACGATTTGCCCGATTATCAATATAAGCGCGCGCAATTGGATATTCCAGCATATAACCATACCCGCCATGTAATTGGAGGCATTCATCAACGACATTGGAGAATACTTCTGAAATTTTGTATTTTGCTGCAGCTGCGGCATCAACACCTAAAGTGCCTTCAAGTTGTAATTCCATACAACGATCGAGATAAGCACGACAGAAATCAATTTCTGTGCGCATTTCAGCAAGCTTAAAGCGTGTATTTTGAAAAGCACTGATTGGTTTACCAAACGCTTTACGGTCTTTGGTATATTGAACCGTATGTGCTAGCGCTGCTTCTGCGCCTGCTTGGCAGATAATCGCAACCAGCATACGTTCCCACGCCAACTCTTTCATCAGCATGATAAACCCCATGCCTTCCATTCCTAATAAATTTTCTTTTGGTACACGAACATCTTCAAAGAACAATTCGCAAGTATCTTGTCCTTTCATACCAATTTTATTGAGTGGTTTTCCTTTGCTAAAGCCAGCACGGTCAGCTTCAACGATAATCAAAGATAGGTTGGCAGAACCTTTCTCTGAACTGCCTGTTTTACATACGACAATTGCCATATCGCACAGATAACCATTGGTAATAAAAATTTTAGAACCATTGATTACATATTCATCCCCGTCTAAAACAGCAGTAGTGCGAACGCCTTGTAGGTCTGAGCCTGTTCCTGGTTCTGTCATCGCGATGGCTGTGACTGTTTCTCCAGAAGCCATTTTAGGAATCCAATGTTTTTTCTGTTCTTCATTACCAAAGTTGTTGATGTAGTTGGCAACAATATCCGAGTGCAAAGAAAAACCTGTAGAAGAATCCATTGCATAAGCTTGCTCTTCAATCAGAATCATACTGTAGAGGCGATCTACCCCATAACCACCATATTCTTCAGGCATGGTTGCACAGAGCAGACCCATTTCACCTGCTTTGTTCCATAAATCTCGATCTACATGTTGTTGTTCTTCATATTTAGCAATATTTGGGACAACTTCTTTTTCATAAAATTTACGTACTGTTTCACGAAAAGCTTCGTGATCGGAATCAAACAATTTACGAGGCAACATATTGGTTAAAGGTCGGATAGCACCTGATTGCATTTTTATAATATCCATATGAGTTTTAGTGAGTTGAAATTATGTGAATTGCTTATTTGTCGCAATGAGATGAATGCTCAAAACTCACTTTTAAATGATGAATTTGGTCATTTAAAAGAATTTAGCGAGAAATTGATCGGGAATCAGGTAAACTAAGTCAGAATTAACCATTGGGGGAAAATGATGTCAGAAGAACTTACTTTAGAAGAACGTAAAGTGATTTATCGTGCTCGTCGCGGTTTAAAAGAAATTGATGTATATTTTGACCCATATGTAAAACAATATTACTTAGAAGCAAGTGCGCAAGAAAAAGCCTTGTTTAAAGAGTTAGTTGATCAGGAAGACCCAGATTTATTGGATTGGTTTATGGAAGTTTCAGAACCGCCTCGACCTGAACTTAGAGGTTTGATTAATAAACTTAAAGATTATGTCCACGGATGAGGTAAAAACTCACCAACGATATCAATTCAAACCCAGTCGTATTGCACTGGGTTTTCAGCTTTTGTGTTTAACAGTTATTTTTATTGTGCTGTGCTCCATTATAACTGTATGGACAAGTGTATTATTACTGTTGCTGGCATGCTTTAGTCTAAAAATATTTAGAATGCGTCCAGAAGTCCGAAGTTTGGAACATTTTGATTTAGAGCATTGGAGCTTACAATATGAGGATTCCAATCAAATTCATCATATACAAATTCAGAAAATGATTGATCATCAATTTTATATTGCGGTGTATTTTTGTGAGGAAAGCAATAAAAGTCTAATTATTTGGCAAGATCAACTAAGCACAATACAGTGGAAATCTTTGAAATCTCGGGTCACGCTAAGTTAATTGTCTGACAAATATAAAAAATATAATTTTAATTTAATTTAAATAAAACAGTAGTTTATTTGTATTTTTTCTTATTGAATATTCATTGTTAGACCAAATATATAGAAAATAGCGCAATTATGAGATTGTCCGACAATTCTATCTGTGAAAATCTGATTTTGCATGTAAATTAAAATCACCAACAGCGAGGAGGAATTTCCAAATGGGTGAAATTCATACGTTTTGGTTCTTAGTGGTTGCAATTGTTTTTGCAATTATATTTGGAAGACTAGGAACTATGCTGAGGGAACAGATCGAGAAAGCTAACGCTAACAGTGTTAACGGTAGCAAATTTAAAAGACTTAAAACGAATAAACTCTCTTAAAGAGTTTACCTTTTAACAAGTAGCATGTGCTGAACCGTCGCAATGCTACTTTTTTTTGCTTAAAATTTGTATAAAAACTAGATCAGGTCAATTGAATACTTTCTATATTGTGGCAAATTCTTCAGATGAAATTAGAGCTATTACTCTGTTATTCAGAGATTGCATCTGATATTGTTATTTTAAAAGGGATATAAACACAATTATATAGAGGACAGGAAGTATGTCTAAGGTCCACAAGCTTGGTCAATTGATGCTGACCGCTGTCGTTGCCTCATCTGTGTTATCAGGTTGTTCATATGTTGTAAAATCAGGTGCCAATGTTGCGCTTGGATTTAGTGAGAAACATATCGTCCCACCCATTTTGGCAGGTAATGATACAGATATGGCGTGCAACTCAGGCAACGCCTTAACACCAGCAATTATGGCAACAAAAGATATGGGGGCTGACCCAACCCGTATGGCAGTATTATTATATTCAGCTGCGGGAATGTGTGCAGAAAATCGTGCTTTGGATGCAGAACTCAGATATTTACGGGCTTCAAAAGACGGTAAAGTGACTGAAGCTCAAGATGCTCGTATAGAACAAAAACGTTGGGCAGCTCTTGCCGCAGAACGTCAATACACGGGCTATCAACTATTTGCAGAACGTTGGCAGGCAAAATATAAATATACTTTAGGTGATTCTTGTCCAACCATGCGTAAGGACTTGGATCAAACCATCTATTTAATCGGTATGCTCAGTGGTTTGCAATCGATGACCAATGACATTAACTCTGGTGGTGCAGTCAATGTACCGAAAGATATTGCTGCGATTGTTGAACGTGGTATGACATGTTTAGACAATAACAAATTCTGGGGTGCCCCAATGGCGACCCGTGCAGTGATTTGGATATTGTTACCAGGTGCAGGAGATGGTAAGCCTGATCCAACACAGACCTTACAACAATCAATGCAAATCGCAGAACAGAAAGGTGTTCGTTTAGCATTTGCAATGAATGCTGTTGCAGCACAAGCTAGTGGTGATGATGCTAAATTAAGAGCGGCGTTAAAAGCTTATGCCGCATCGCGAGCAGATGATAAGCCAGTAAACCCTGAATTTAGATTGTTAGATGGTATGGCGGGTCAAATGGTTCAAGGCATTGCAGATCGTTATTGGACTGAACATACCGGTGTTCGTGCAGCAGATGATGGAATGACCACATTCTGGGATGAACAAGCATCTACGGGTGATGATGAATTATTTAATGATTTACCTGCACCGACTGAAGAGCCAAGTGCTTCAGCTGACGAACCTGCAGCAAATCCATAGTATTCAATTGCATGAATTGGTTAGAATTGAGGAAGAGCGACAGCTCTTCTTTTTTTATGGTGTAGCATGGAACAACACAAGTTAGATAAAAATATATTGTTTATTGCAACCAGTATCATTTTCTTTGCAATTCTTCAGCTTTTTCAAACTCATTTCATTTATCAGCACGATGTTTTTTTAAGCCAGCCTTGGCGCTGGTGGACAGGGCATTGGGTTCATGTGGGATGGATTCATTATGTTTTAAATGTTTTGGCTTTGGCTTGTTTACCCTTTTTATTTCCAAACATTAAAAAGAAAGTTTTTATTGCTTTATTGCTTATTTTACCGCCTTTACTCAGTCTCTGTTTTTATCTGATTTATCCTCATATTTTTGCTTATGCAGGTTTGTCTGGCATTCTTCATGGTCTGTTTGTATTTTGTGCAATCGTCAGTTTAAAAGAAAAGCCAGAACGAAATTTTGCCTTCATCGTATTGTTATGCATCTTAGGCAAAATCGCATGGGAACATTTTTTTGGTGCACTACAAACTGAACAATTGATTGGTCATCCTGTTTTAATACAAGCGCATTTGCTTGGGGTGATTTTTGGAAGTATTTGTGCCATCTTGAGCTTAATTTTTCGACTTAATGTTATGAAATAGAAAATGAATCAAGAATATTATTTGCATGAAGTATTATTTTATAAAATTTTATTATTTTGATGAGGTTAAGCACATAGAAGCGTAAATATATTTAAAAAAAATTTGAATGAATGCTTTGTAATGAATGGATGCTGATTCTCATTTGTGGTTAATTATGTGAATGTTACATCAATTTTAGTTGTAAAAAATATAAGTACTTAGTTGTTTTTTCACATTTAATGATAAGACTATAGATGAGTTGACAAAAAGCTCGCCAAAAAAATTAATCTTTGTCATGTTTTTCTTAGGAAAATTAGGGCAAATTTGAGTGGTGATGATAGGAATGGGTATTGGTAAAGGATTTTACCTCTCACCTAATAATAAAAGATAAGCTGTGCAAGCGATTGTACACTGGTTATAAAAACTGGAATAACAATGCAAGAACCTGTAAATAATAGATCGGGATTAGGTCTACTCAGTTATCTCTGGAATGAGTGGTTCTCAACCTTTTCCATCCTTATTCTGCTTCTCCTGACCTTGATCATTGGGACAGGGGATATGATTCATGGGCAAATGCTTCGTTTAGGTGAACGCCTATATGGAGACGAAAAAATAGGAATGCAATATTCCTTTTTACGTGCTGAGCCCAACAAACCTTCATGTGACCGCAATGTAGATATCGATAAGCTTGTCAAAGAAAAAATGCAACAGGAAGCCAGTGATCCTGATGCGGCATTTTTTGGTTTAACGCCAGAAGCAGATGTTCGCGCTTCATTCGTTTCAGCTCAAACGGATTGTGAACAGAAATATGCGTTCTATGATAAATCGATCAAACATATGGAAGATCATCCATCCCTTCGTTCATATCGTTCGATGGAAACGGGTTTCTTCTGGATATTAAAATGGGGCTCTGAACATCGTGTACTCATTCTGATTTTGATGGTGGTGATTGCTGCAATTACAGCATCATTGAAGATGCATCATATTGGGCTACGTCCAGCGCGTACTAAGCTTGATTTTAAAGTTTATAATATTGCGATGGTACTGGGGAATGCCTTACTGAGCTTCTCGGTCATTAGCCAATATCGTTCAGTACTCAATTCTGGTGTTGAATCTACCCTTGAAACGATTGGGGTCTATTGGTTATGGATGATCCTGTTCGTTGTCTTGACAGTCATCAGCCTGTTTAAATTATTCCGTACCCCAGAAAATGCTGAAGAAGGCGGTAAATTTGGCCTTGCGCTGCTGAGCATACCTTTATATGCCTTTATGGCAATTGTGACAGGTATTGCATTTACTTTCTTTATGGACTACCCAATGGGGCAAGGTATTTACCTTGGCTTGTTGACTGAATTTTCAAATATCTTCCTTAATTTAGCACTGTTTATTTGGGCGGGTATGTTATTGACCCAAACACGTGTGATGGATCTTTTCTTGGCGATTCTTCGTCCTTGGAACTTAGCGCCTGAAACATTGACGTGGATCATTTTGATCGGTGCTGCAATTCCAACAGCATATACAGGCGCTTCGGGAATCTTCGTTGTTGCTGCTGGTGCAATTATCTACAAAGAAGTGTGGAATTCAGGTGCTCGTCGTCAATATGCACTTGCTGTTTCGGCAATGTCAGGTTCACTGGGTGTTGTATTACGTCCGTGTCTATTGGTGATCTTAATTTCCATGTTGGATAGCCGTCATGTAACTTCAGACGAGCTATTTGATCATGGTATTTATGTATTCTGGTTAACCGCATTTATTTTCTTAGGGGTGTCGTTATTCCTTGCTGAGAATAAGTTCCGTATTAACTCACCGAAAACTGCTGTCCCTGGTATGTTGCGTGCTTTCGTTCCTGTGCTTCCATATATCTTGATTGTTGCTGTCGTAATTGGCTTCTATCAGTTTGGTCTGGACACGAAAATGGATGAATTTACCGCCCCTGTAATTCTTCCAATCATGTTATTGGCATTTATTTTATTTGATAAGTTATTTGGTAATAAATTACCGATACCAGAAAACCCAAATAAAGCACTTGCTCTAGAGCATGAAAAAAATTCTGAATACTTACGTGAGCATGGTGATACCGCTGAAACGAAACGTGGCTTCCGTAGCGCAATTCGTTTTGCAACATCTGAAAGTGTTGGTCATATTGGTGCGTTAATTATTCTAATGGCATTGTCTGCAAGTGTTGGTGGTCTGATTGAACGCAGTGAGATCGTGACCATGGTGCCAACGCATTTGGGTAGTATCTTGGTGACACTTGGCTTTATGGCATTGTTACTTGCATTAATTGGTATGACAACAGATCCATTTGGTGCGGTGATTCTTGTTGCTGCGACGATTGCGCCAGTTGCATTTGAAAATGGTATCCATCCGATTCACTTCTGGATGATTGTACTGGTTGCATTTGAGTTTGGTTATGTTACGCCACCAGTTGCGCTCAACCATTTACTGACCAGGCTCTCGGTCGGTGATGCAGAAGTTGCCGCCGCCGATGCTGAGGCAAAAGCCAAATATACAAGCTTCTACTATCGTTATGAGCGTTGGATCTTGCCAATCGTGGTGCTGTTCTCCGCATTGGTGATTGTGACCTATGCGCCGTACATGTTTAACTTGTTTGACTGGTATGCCAGTAAATAATTGAATGTCTAAAAAGCGCCTTCGGGCGCTTTTTTTCTGTCTGTGGCTTTGAATAGATTTAGTGATCTTTAAATTGAAACTGCTGAATGTACTCACTCGGCGTTAAACTGGTTTCACGTTTAAACATGGCACTAAATGCACTGGCACTGTCATAGCCCAAATCAAGTGCAACATTGAAAATAGATTTATTCATTGCCAAATCAGTCATGGCCTGCATTAGCCTTGCCTGCCGTACCCAATGACTAAAATGCATATTGGTTTCTTTCTGAAAATGCCGAGTGAGGGTTTTCGAACTAACATGTAAAAATTGGGCGGCATGTTCGAGTGTCCATGTATGGCTGAGATCAAGTTTGATTTCAGCACAAAGCTTTTGCAATTTAATATTTTGTGGCTCAGGTAAGCTAAATGGTAGAACAGGAAGAAGTTCCATCTCATCTAAAATCAATTCAAGCAATCGTGCTTCACGGCTTTGTGGGTGAATCGTCGATTGTATCTGCATTGCTGAGCGGATAAGTTCTTTTAAAAGGGGAGAGATCGTGACGACACGGCACTCATTGACTAATTTTGAACGTGCGTCTGGCTCAATAAATACACCATAAGCTTGTACATCACCACTGATCAGAAGAGCATGGGCCTTATATGCTGGAATCCATACACCGCGTCCCGGTGGCGTGACCCATGTTCCTTCTGCCGTTTGAATACGGAGAACACCAGAAAGCGTATGAATCAGTTGGATACGTTCATGGCTATGCCAATCTTCGATATGTCCATGGGAATAATTTTCAGTAAAAGCATAAATTGGATAATCTAAAAATCCATGATCATAATTATTTCCCATGATTTAGTCCTCAATCAATATGGCACTGCCAATCACACCTTCGTGGAATTGCTTAGTTCTCAATCATAATGTCCTTTATGCGATAGTTATTGTCATTTTATCGTACAAGTTCTAAATGATTATTTTTTAACATGGTTGAATCTTTCTGTATAGGCAGAGCAGCATGTTTCAAAAAGCTTATTTCTACCCATTGTTCGCCATTTTATTTTGGGCTGGAAATGTAATTGTATCTAAAATGGCAAGCCATGCAATTTCACCTATAGCGATTACATTTTATCGTTTGGTTTTTGCGCTTGCGGTGATGAGTACTTTTGTATTGATTCCCAGTTGGAAAAATCGCCATATTATTCGCCAGTATTGGAAACATTTGGCTTTAGGTGGATTTCTTTCTGTATCCTTATTCCAATTTTTGTCTTATCAAGCAGCGACAACCACGACAGCAACCAATATGGCGATTGTGACGGCATTGATTCCATTATTGACGATTATTTTAAGTACATGGATTTTAAAAGATCAGATTAGCTACGGCTTAGTAATCGGAGGCTTCTTATCATTCTATGGCATTTTGTATTTATTGAGTCATGGGCATATTGCCCAAGTTTTTAGCCAAGGTATGCATCTTGGCGATGGCTTGATGTTGCTTGCCGCAATCGGCTACGCTTTATATGGTGTGCTGTTAAAACGTTGGAAAATGCCGATCCCTGCATGGCAATCGAATTTTGTCATGTCGACCTTTGCCATCTTATATGTTTTGCCGTTTTTTATCTTTTTACCCGCATCACAAATGCAACTGAATCAACAGACTGTTCCTTTGATTTTGTATGCCAGTATTTTCTCATCGATTTTATTGTCTTATTTATGGATTGAAGGTGTAAGACATTTGGGACCCAATAAAAATAGTATTTTTATGAATTTATTGCCAGTGTTTACAGCTTTAATTGCCGTAGTGCTATTGGGTGAACATTTACAAGTTTTTCATTTGGTTGGTGGTGGTTTAACACTCTGTGGAATTTTATTGGCGCAAATTATCCAAAAGCCAATCCAATGGAAAAAATCAACACAGCAATCATTTGACTCACTTTAAAATATTGGAGGATCTATAGTTGAAATTGAAAAAAGCCTTAACTTATAAATAGGTTAAGGCTTTTCTGGTATCAGATCGTCATTTTTGCGTATGGGCAAAAATTATTGATTTTGTGCAGCTATTTGTTGTTGAAGTAGCTTGATTTGCTCTTCCTTAAGTTTAATCAATTGATCTGCATCGGCATGTTGAGACTTGAGGTTTTGTTGCTGATCATCGAGTTGTTTTTGGATATCTTCTAGTTTAGCCACTTCTTCTTTAGCTAAACTGGTATTTTCAGGGATTTTATCTTTTAAAATGGATTCTTTGACCAATTCTACATTGGCAGTCTCTGAAGCAGCACTTTGTTCAACAGGCGTTGCCACAGGCGGAGCCGTTGCTTCCACTTTCTTCGTAGTAGGTGTTGGTTGATTCAATTGCTCATTGATTTGGGTGCTTTCAGAGGTGTTATTTAACCAGAAAAAAATAGCAATTAAAACGATAACTGCCCCCAAACCACCAGCAATAATCCACATTAATTTTGAATTGTTTCTTTGTTCTATATGCATTTTATTCGGTCCGATCTATTTTGAAGAGCGAGGCTTGAATTGAATGACCCCAATTTCATCAGGTATAGCAGGTTCTTCAGGCGCATCTACATGAGTAGGGCGATTTTCAGAATATCCACACTCGATGCATTCAATCCATTCCGCATCGTCTTGGGTGAGCATAACAATACGATCCATCGCTTCACATTTTGGACATTTTGCACCAGCAATGAAACGACGTCTAATATTCATACACCCACCACACTTTAAACAATTTTGGCCGTTAGTTTAAGCGTTTTTTTAGCTATTCGTCCAACCTTGATGACGTAATAATGCATCTATTTTAGGTTCACGACCACGGAAATTGATAAATGCATCAAGTGCTGTATCTTTTCCGCCAACTGCAAGGATTGCCTTACGGAACTCTTGTCCAGTTTGGGTATTAAACACACCCTCATGTTCAAAGCGGTCAAAAGCATCGCTTGCTAAAACTTCTGCCCATTTATAAGAATAATAACCGGCAGCATAACCGCCCGCAAAAATATGGCTAAAGCCATTCTGGAAGCGGTTATAAGGTGCTGTTGCTAAAACCGCATACTTCTGGCGAATATCATCTAAAGTTACTTGGATTTGTTCAGCATTTAGGGCAGGTGTAAGTTTATGAATGGTTAAATCGAACAGTGCAAATTCAATTTGTCGTAAAGTTTGCATACCTGACTGGAAGAAACGAGCATCGAGTAACGCTTTTAAAAGATGCTCAGGAAGTGTGTTTTTAGATTCAATATGTTCACTGATTAAAGCCAAGCTTTCAGTATCCCATGTCCAAAATTCCATAAACTGGCTAGGTAACTCTACTGCATCCCATGCAACACCATGTGTGCCAGCAACTGCAATATTGTCCACTTCTGTCAACATATGGTGTAAGCCATGACCAAACTCATGGAATAAGGTATTCACTTCATCATGTGTTAATAGGGCAGGTTGGTCACCGACAGGTGGGGTAAAGTTCCCAACCATATAACAGATTGGTTTTTGTAACCCCGTTTCGGTTTGCATACGCGAGCGGAAACCACTCATCCATGCACCACCACGTTTACCGTTACGCGCATAGAGATCAAAGTAAAAGCCACCAATCACAGTACCTTGATCTTCTAGTTCATAATAATGGGCATCTGTATGCCAAAGTGGTGCTTGGCGTTCAATAACTTGAATTCCATATAAACGATTGACCACATTAAATAAGCCTTGAATCACTTTAGGCGCAGGGAAGTATGGTTTTAAATCTTCCTGAGAAAGGTTGAACTGCTGAACTTTTAGTTTTTCAGAATAATAACTGCTGTCCCAAGGTTTTAGCTCATCTATGCCATCTTGTTTGGCAATAGTTTTGAGTTCTTCGATTTCATTTAATGCAGGTGTACGTGCATGTTCTGCTAAATCAACCAGAAATTGATCAACAGTGGCCACATCGGGTGCCATTTTTGAGGCAAGCGAATATTCAGCAAAATTGTCAAAACCTAAAAGCTTAGCCATTTCCTGACGCAAGCTGAGGATTTCAACCATTACGGGTGCATTGTCAAATTGCGTATCGCTAGCTTGGTCCGAGGCGCGTGTAACATAAGCGTGATAAATTTCTTCACGGAGCGAGCGATCTTCAGCATAGGTCATGATGGCCAAATAAGATGGAATATCTAAGGTCGCAACAGGCTGATCTAGTTCGCGTTGTTGACCATATTGTTTGAGTAGTTCAATACTGCCTTGTGGTAGACCTTTAAGCTGATCCGTGGTTAAAGTTTTGCTATAGGCTTGGGTTGAATCCAAAACATGATTAGAAAAATCAGAAGACAGTTGTGATAATCGTGCTGAAATTTCTGCATAGCGTTTTTTAGCTTCACCTTCAAGGGCAACACCTGAAAGTTTAAAATCACGTAAAGCCAGTTTAATTGCACTTTGTTGCGCCGTTGGCAAGTCGCTAAAAATCGCATGATCATAAACATTTTGATAAGTTTGGAACAAAGCAACGTGTTGACCGATCTGAGTGTAGTATTCACTTAAACTTGGTAATAAGTCTTGATAGACTTCACGCGTTTCAGTGTTATTCATCACTGCGTTGAGGTGTGACAAAATTCCCCAAGATTCACTCATGTTATTTTCAAGTGAATCTACATTTTCGATCACTGCAAGTTGTTGTTGAATGCTTTCAGGGACTTGTACCAAGTCATTTAAAAAGTTTTGACCGTCTTGGATGGCTTTTTCAATATTTTGTTTGAGTTGATCTAAACTAATTTGATCAAATTGCGGTACTGGCAACGTTGCCTGTTCTAGTGTCATGAGCTTTATGCCAAATCATTTCTTAAGTTATAGATAGATGTAGGGCTTCTGGCAGCGGAAATCAAGGTGTGACAATAAAATTAACACAGATGTTAATGGACTTGTTTGGTTTTCAAATTGTATTCAAAAGGGATAGAGTATGCGCCCGCATCAAAACTGATGCCTAAAATATCTTTTTTAAGATAAAAGCCATTTGCATTTTTTAGCGCAATAAAATTTCGATCTTCAGCATAGTATCGGTATAGGTATTGCAGATCTGCGCTATCGCAGTCATTAGCCGTTTTAGAAAGCGTTGCGGTTTTATTTTCAATACATGGGTCAAGTTGCTGAGCAATTTCATTTGAGATTTGCGCTGCGGACAATTGATATTTTTGCAGTATTTGTGGCAATGTTACGAACTGTCTATTCTCTAAATCGATCACATAATACTTTTCACGATAATAGCTTTGTCCGCCTTCAATTTCTAAATGGGTATAAACACTTAAATAGTTTTGATCCTGATATATCTTTCCTGAACTAAAGTCGATACGTGTAGCATCATCTGCCAAAAGTTCGTGTGTGATTTGTTGGTTGATTTTTTCAAAACCTTTGCCTTGGATAAAGGGAATATTTCCTGAAAAGTTTGTGTATTTAGGGGGAATAGTTTGGGTTTTAAAAGTGATGGTTTCAGCAGAAGCTACACAGCTGAGTAGCAGTATTGAGAGTGATAGTATATTTTTAATTTTCATGCTGTTATTTCTAGAGTTATTAGAGTCGCTATGCATGCATTATAAAACAAGGAAGACTCTATGAGGGTACAAGAAAAGTATTTATTAAAAGTAGTAAGTTTTGATCCTGAACAAGAACCAGAAGAGCAACATATTTATTTGATAGAGGTTTATGACTTTACTTATGATGGGGATGAAGAATACGAGGAGCCATCATTAAGTGAAAAACTACATTTTTCTTAAAACAAAATCAATTTTTAAAAAAATACTCTGAAAATAAAGTTTTGTTAAAACAATAGTCAACCTGTCAAAAAATTCATACGCAAAAATATAATTTCTATTGATTAATATTTTTAATTAAATCAATTGCATGAGGAAATGAGTTGTTTGATTATAAAAAGCTTTCATTGCCACGCTTTACATTCAAAGTTTAAATACCATCGCGTAGGCGATGCCAAACCTTGCACTGCAAACAAAGCAGTGCTTTGTTTTTGCTCATGGGCGAGGGATACGTCCTGTACCCCCACCCAACGGCGACATCCTTGTCGCTACACGATAGAACGGCCATCTATGATTCAAAAGTATAAAAAATAATTGATAATTAATAGTTTATAAAAGTTCATACAAAAAGATAAGCTTGATTTGTGATCAATGGTTTGAAGCAAATCACTTGTATGAGTAATTAGGTGGTGTGACTATAATTATAAAAAAAGAGAGCCGAAGCTCTCTGATTTTGTACTAAGTAAAATTACTCAGTCTTTGCTTTTGCGTTCGACTTCTTCTTTTTTGCTTTAGCCTTTTTCTTCACTTTATCTTTAGCCTTTGTTTCAGGCTGAGTTGCAGTACTTTTTCCAGGTTTTTTATTGTAAGAGCTGGGTTTTCCTTTGGGCTTTTTCTTTCGAATGGGACGTTCCCCATCTTCGCTGGCGTTCCCACTGTCAGATTCAGATTTAACTTTGACAGGACGTTCAGAAAAAACTTCTTCTTTGGCAACGGGTTTTGCAACACGTGGTGCACGACTACGGATTACACGGCCCGCATGCGACAGTTGTTGTAACAATTCAAAATCAATCTTACGTTCTTCTAGGTTAACCCCAGCAACTTTGATCTTGACTTCGTCACCCAAGCCAAAGGCTTGACCACGATTTTGACCAACTAAATTTTGACTAACTTGGTCATAAACAAAGTAGTCATCGCCCAATTGACTCACGTGAATCATACCATCCACATATAAGTCTTTTAGGGTTACAAATAAACCAAATTCAGCGGTTGCACTGATCACACCAACAAATTCTTCGCCTAAATGTTGCTGCATATAGTGACATTTCAACCATGAAGTAACCGAACGCGAAGCTTCATCTGCACGGCGTTCAGTTGCAGAGAAATGTTCACCCGCATCTTCTAATGCTGCACCTGAAAGAGGATACTTTTTGTTGGTTAAACTGGCTTTAATCGCACGATGTAATAGCAGATCAGGGTATCGACGAATTGGTGAAGTGAAATGGGTATATGCTTCATAAGCCAAGCCATAGTGCCCCACATTTTTTGGACCATAGTAGGCTTGCATCATTGAACGTAACAACACCGCATGAATACTCGGTGCATCAATACGATCTTTGGTTGCTTCAATCACCGTTTGATAATCGGCTTGTGTCGGTTGGTCAGGGAATTTAAAACCCAATAATTTTACAAAGTCTTTTACTTTTTGAATGCGTGAAAACTCTGGTGCTTCATGCACACGATACAACATTGGAACTTCATTTTTTAAGCAATATTCTGCTGCTGCAACGTTAGCAAGCAACATACATTCCTCAATAAGCTTATGCGCAACATTACGTGAACGCGGTAAAATTTCTTTAATTCCACCCAATTCATCAAAAGTCATGTAGGTTTCAACGGTTTCAAATTCCATTGCATGACGTTGTGCACGTAAACCTTTTAAAGTTTCATACAATTGGTAGAGCGTATTAACTGACTTACGGACATCACGGTCTTCAGGAATCGCATTGCTGTCGCCATCTAAATATTGTGCAACTTGGGTATAGGTTAAACGTGCTTTTGAATGCATCACTGATGGATAAAATTCAAATTTAGTCACTTTACCAGCACGACTTAAATTTAAATCACACACCATACATAAACGGTCAACATGTGGATTTAAAGAACATAAGCCATTTGAAAGTGCTTCAGGCAACATGGGTAATACATAGTGTGGGAAATACACGGATGTACCACGTTCTTGCGCTTCATCATCTAAAGGTTTACCAACACGGACGTAATGACTGACATCTGCAATTGCGACAACGACACGATAGCCACCACCAGGGCGTTTTTCAGCATAGACTGCATCATCGAAGTCACGTGCGTCTTCACCATCAATGGTAACTAAAGGCAAATCTCGTAAATCTATACGACCTTGACGATCCTTTGCAGAGGGTTCTTTAAATGCTTCAGCTTCTTTGATGACTTCTTCTGGGAACTCATAAGGTAAACCATATTCTAAAATGGTTTGCGGGATAATGATTTCGGTATCGGCTTTATCCGCCATTGACTGAATCACATGACCTGTCGCAAATTCATCTCGTGTTGGATAGTCATCAATTTCAACACGTAATGCATCGCCGACTTTGGCTTTGGCATGTTCAATCAGTTCTTTTTCTAAAGTTATGGGTTGATGTGCATTGGGAGGTGCGGGTTGAATAAAGTATTCACCTTCAAACTCTGTAACTTTCCCAATCAGTTGTTTAACTCGACGTTGAGTCACTTCAGTAATATAGCCCCAAGCTTTACCTTTACGGTCTACAGAAGTTTGTTGGACTTTAACGCGGTCACCATGGAAGACTTGACGTAATTCACGCTCAGGGAGAAGGAATTCATCTTTCTTACCATCTAAGCTTGCAACACCTAAACCTTTAGCGTTGACATAAACAGTAGCATCTAGGGTAGGTTGATCGGCCATCAGCTGATATTTAAAACCATCTTTCATCAACTGACCATCACGGACCATTGCACTTAAACGATGGCTGAGCGCATCTATACTTTTTTGATCGACAATTTCAAGCAGTTCAACAAGATCTGCATGTGACAATGCTTCTTGTTTTCGTTCAATGATTTCTAGGATAAGGGTACGACTTGGAATGGGATTGTCGTAACGCTCAGCTTCAGCTTTGGCTTCAGGATCGACCCAATTTTTCATGATGTATTTGGTTTCTAGTCAGAAGATAGGATTAGCATAAGACATACAGTGGAATACTGCACGTAATTGATTGCAATATTGTGTTT
>Ga0256893_1000314_pt1 | contig 17523 bp, 15 predicted proteins | sample MC6MC0666MT_FD_190201 | JGI IMG/M metagenome (GOLD analysis project Ga0256893, IMG submission 190201) | Metatranscriptome of enriched soil aggregate microbial communities from Iowa State University, Ames, United States - MC6-MC0666-MT... | ecosystem: Environmental > Terrestrial > Soil >... | reverse complement strand
GTATATTATACAACCAATTAAAAAAGTCATTTTTATCAAACGGTTAAAATATTGATACGAAATTTAACTTGACGAGAGCACGTTTTTTTAGTCTTATTTTTAAGTCTTTAACGAAATTGCTTAATTATACATATTTATAAAACATCAAAAGTAAATTTATTGAATAACTGAATCAAGTAAATATTGAGGTTGGATTTTGAAGAATTTTATTCCATATATTTTAGTTCTTGGCACATCATTTGCGACTACATTTGTCTACGCGGATGGTGAAATCAAACTAAAAAGATCCTGTATAAAAGATTACCCAATGGTTGAGGGAGAAACTAATCCTGAGTTGTTGGCGGTCTATTCACAATTGTGTGATAAGAAAAATAAAGACAATAAAAACAAACTGTTGGTCTCGGCAGCAGAAAAGTTTCAGCAAATTGGGAAAAATGATAAAGCCATCCAAATTGTTAATTATTTAGAAGCGCAAAATATACAAAGCAATGAGTTAACGGATGTCAAATTCCTTGCAGGAATTGGCTTAGCTTCTGACGCATTGAATAAAATGCGTACGCGTGAAATGAGATATTTGACTGAGGATAAAACCTATCCTGTTGCAAAAAGTTTTACTGACGCAGTTAGACAAGCAATGCCAGCAGCAGTTTTGGTTGAAAAAAATCAGGAAAGTGCTCCAGTTGTAGAGCGTGCTCGTCCTCAGAAGGTAAGTCGCCCTCAGAAGAGTCGTACTACACCAACACGCTCAACGCCTGCTACAAAACCAGCTACAAAGCCTACTGCGACGCCAGCGAAACCGAAGTCTACGTCATCAGCACCAAGACCGAATTTCCCAACATAATTTATTGCCCAAATTAATGGATAACAAAAATGTCAAAACGTGAAAGTGTACAGAAGAAATTACAGCGAATCCGACCACCACGTGTTCAACTGACTTATGATGTTGAAGTCGGTGATGGTAAAGAAATTAAAGAACTACCGTTTGTTGTGGGTGTTTTAGGTGACTTTTCAGCTGCTTCTGAGTTAGAAAAAACCAAATTAAAAGATAAAAAATTTATCAATGTCGACTTAGAAAACATTGATGAAGTGATGGAGTCATTGTCTCCACGAGCTGCATATCAAGTTGAAAATACGTTAACTGAAGAGGGTGGGCGTATGTCAGTCGATTTAACTTTTAAATCGATGGAAGATTTCAGACCAGAACAAGTAGTACAACAAGTAGAGCCATTGAGAAAATTAGTTGAAGCTCGTGAACGTTTAACAGATTTGAGAAACAAAATTTCAAATAGTGAGCGTTTGGAAGATTTACTGGATGAAGTCTTACAAAATACTGATCAGATTCGTAAATTAAGTGCTGAGGCGGGTCCTGAAAATGAGTAATTTACAAACCAATACTGCGCAAGATGCAGCCGTAGAAGAAGTAAGTTTACTTGATTCTATCGTGGAACGCAGCCGAATTGCACGCAATGACGAAGAGCATGACCGTGCTAAAAGCTTGATTGGTGAGTTGGCCAAAGAAGTAATGGCAGGAACAATCACTGTTTCAGAAAATATGTCTTTGTCGATTGATAAACGTATTGCTGAAATAGATGCGTTGATTTCAAAACAGCTCAGTAAAATCATGCACAATGAGCAGTTTCAAAAAATTGAATCAACTTGGCGTGGTTTGTATTACTTCTGCCAAGAGTCCCCATCAAATCCATTGATCAAAATTCGTATGTTAAATACAACGAAAAAAGAATTGGTCAAAGATTTTCAAGGTGCAACAGATTTCGATCAAAGCACCTTGTTTAAAAAAGTTTATGAAGAAGAATATGGATCATTCGGTGGTGCACCTTATGCGACATTGATCGGTGATTTTGAGTTTGACCGCACACCTTCAGATATGTATCTGTTAGAACAGATTTCACATGTTGCAGCAGCAGCACATGCTCCGTTTATTTCGGCAGCAAGCAGCAATATGTTAGGTCTTGAATCATTTACTGATATTGATCGTCCACGTGATGTTTCAAAAGTATTTGAAACAGCAGAATATGTACAGTGGCGTTCTTTCCGTGAAAGTGATGACGCTCGTTATGTTGCGTTGACAATGCCACGCGTTTTAGGCCGTTTGCCTTATGATCCAAAAGAAGGTTGGGCGACTGAAGGCTTTAACTTTGTAGAAGAAGTTTCAGGGCAAAACCATGATGAATATTTGTGGATGAATGCAGCTTATGCGTTTGGTACCCGTTTGACCAATGCATTTGATCTCCATGGTTGGTGTGCTGCGATTCGCGGTGTTGAAGGTGGTGGTATGGTCGAAGGCTTACCAGTACATACTTTTAAAACCAATGACGGTGAAGTTGTATTTAAGTGTCCAACAGAAATTGCGATCACTGACCGTCGTGAGAAAGAGCTGAGTGACTTAGGTTTTATTCCATTAGTTCATTGTAAAAATACAGATTACGCAGCATTTTTTGGTGCGCAGTCTACGCAAAAACCGAAGAAGTATGACAGTGATACAGCAAATGCGAATTCGTCCTTATCTAGCCAGATCCAATACATCATGGCTGTTTCTCGAATTGCACATTACTTAAAAGCAATGATGCGAGATAAAGTCGGAAGCTTTGCTTCAGCAGGTAATGTAGAAGCATTTTTAAATGAATGGCTATCACAATATGTATTGCTTGATGATGGTGCTTCACAAGAAGCAAAAGCGCAGTATCCATTGCGTGAAGCTTCTGTAAAAGTTGTAGAGAATCCTGCAGAGCCAGGGCACTACAAGTCTGTGGTCTTCTTAAGACCGCATTTCCAGCTAGATGAGTTGTCGGTTTCTTTGCGACTTGTCACTGAGTTACCTCAGTCCTCGAATTAAAATAGAGCGTGGCTAAATAATAACTTTAAAAAATAAGGGTAAATCCAATGAAAGATATATACGTTCAATTTCAAGGTAAGTACAAAGTTGATGGCGAGTCACGTGATTCTGAGCACAAAAATTGGCTAGAAGTTAATTCTTGGTCTCATAATATTCGTCAGCCAAAATCTGCGACTTCTTCAAGCGTTGGTGGTCATACTGCTGAACGTGTAGAACACTCAGATATGCTTTTTGTTAAAGATTTGGATGCAACTAGTCCAAAACTTTGGGAAGCATGTTCTGCGGGTTATACATTTGATGAAGTTCAAATTGACTTCTACCGCGCAAATGGTGACAAACGTATTAAGTACCTTCAAATCAAACTTAAGCATGTACTTGTTTCAAGTGTAACGCCTACGGTAAATGAAGAAGGTGTTCCAACTGAAGCATTTGGTCTAAAATATGCTGCGGTTGAGTGGACTTATAATCAACAAGATATTAACGGTTCTGCTAAAGGTGCCGTTACTAAGAAATGGTCTCTTTCTAACAATACTGCATCTTACGCTGCTTAATTGTTTGTTGAAACAGATAGGGACTTGGGTCCCTATCTGTTTCATATTATTAGAATATACATTATGAATTTAGATCAACTTTACCCCTATGGATTTCGATCTACACTATTTGATCGTTTAATTGTTGAAGATGATTATATAAAAGGGCTTTCTATTCATGAGTTAAGAGAGTCTGTTGCCCATGATTTAGAAGACTTATTAAATACACGAATTGCCAAACTGGATTTGGAAATCGATGATTTCCCTTTAGTCAAAAAGTCTATCATACAGTTTGGTATTATTGATTTTGTTGGACTTTCAACCGCAAATCCAACTGATCGGGATACTATCTGTCAATCTATAGAACAGTCGATTGCTGCTCATGAGCCACGCTTAAAACAAATTAAAGTAGAAATGCAGTTAGATGACCAAAATGTTGGCTCGTTATGTTTAAGCATTCAAGCTTATTTAAATATTCACCCACTTTATGAACCTGTAATTTTTGATGCCTTACTTAAGCCAACAACACAGCAATATGTGATTTCTGCCAGATCTTAAAATAAAGTAGGTATGTCGTGATAGAAGAACTTTTACCGTATTATGAAAAGCAATTACAAGAATTTGGACAGCAGTCTCGTGCTTTTGCAGATAAATACCCGAAAATTGCACAACGATTATCTTTAAATCAAGAACAAATTGATGATCCTCATATTGAACGCCTTATACAGGCATTTTCTTTAATTGCTGCACGTATCGATAAAAAGTTAGCTGATAGTTACGACATCTTTACCCGTTCTTTATTTGAGGTAATGTTTCCTCAATATTTACGTCATTTTCCAGCGTGTTCAGTGGTGAGTTTTGAAGACTTAAATAAGCAAAAACAATTGACGGATGTTCACATTATTCCCAAAGGAACCACTTTAAAGTCAAGAAGTTTCAAAGGTGTCCAATGTGAGTTTAATACCAGTGCTGAAGTTAAATTATTGCCTATTCAACTGGAAAGTTTGAGTTTTCAAACCAATCCCAGTGCACATATTCATTTAAACCAAAATGCGACATTAAATTTAAAATTTGAATTATTAAACCCTGCTAAAAATTGGTTAAAAAATGAAAAGCTGCCCATTTATCTGGATGCCATTTCAAACTTTCCTTTGCAAGTTTTAGATCATATTTTCCATAAAGAAACCAGTTTTAGTCTTCGCATCAATAACAAGGTTGTGCCGATAAAAAATCCGTTTGAAGTGATGGGTTTTGATGAAAATGAAAGTTTATTGCCCGTTGATCAACATACACATCATGCTTATCGATTATTAATCGAATATTTCTGTTTTCCTGAAAAGTTTAGTTATTTAAATTTGAATTTAGATTTTTTAAAATTATTAAAAGAAGAAAATTTGAGTTTTGAAGTTCAAATCCATTTAAAACTGAATTTAAATGATCAAGCCATCATTCGCAACTATTCAGAATTGAATGTGGCAAATTTTAAGTTATTTACCAGCCCTGTCGTCAATTTATTTGAGAAACAAGCTGAGCCACAAAAAATCAATCATAAAAACTTAGAATATCCTTTAATGACAGATGCACATCATCCTGAATTCTATCAAGTGTATTCAATCGTTGAAATGAATTTAATCCGTGAAAAAAGTAATCAAGATCAAGTGGTTTACCCAATTCTACCTTTCTTTGCGATGAGTCATTATCATGGTGACGATATTCAGTTTTTTTATGCGTTAAATCCAACGGTTTTACAAAATCAATATGTAGAAACGGGCTATTCGATTATTTCTAAACAATTAGAACCACACAGTATTAAGTCTGATTTTGTTAGTTGTAAGTTGTTATGTTCCAATCGTGAATTACCGCACGAAGCTTTGGGTCAGTCAAACAACGTCTTGAACTTGAATGACAGTACCGTTGCTCGTCGTGCATTGGTGTTAAAGAGACCTACAGCACCCTTCCAATTTGAAAAAAATAAGAATGAACAATGGCGTATTATTTCGCACCTTTCATTAAATACTTTAGCCTTAATGAAAGGTGATGCTGTAAGTCATATTAAAGAATTGCTAGAGCTTTATAACTTACCTAAATCTAAAGAAAATCATTTAATTATTGATGCAATTAAAAAAATTGAATTTGAAATCACCAATAAACTCGTTGAAGCCAAACCCTTTCCAATGTTTGTACGCGGGGTTAAGGTTTTAATGGATGTCGATGTCCAAGTCTTTAGAGGGCATAGCTTATATATTTTCAGCGAATTGATCAGTCATATTTTTAACTTAAAAGTACAGATGAACAGCTTTGTTGACGTTTTTGTTCGAGATTTAAATACAAAACAGGAGTTATACCAATGCGTACAGAACGTTGGTGGCAAGAAGCTTCTGTAATTGATGAGCTTTTTAAAACCCCTACAGCTTTTGAATTTATACAAACCACACGATTATTTAGACATGCGCCCAATACCGCTTTTTTAAAGAATTGGTCTGACGATTTTCTTTTTGAAAGTTCATTAAACTTGAACTTTCCAAAACATGAAATTGAATTACTCGAACAACAAGACGAAAAAATTCATCTTACAAATTTGATTGTCGGTTTAACCGGTATGCAAGGTGCAATGCCGTATACCTATACTAATAAAGTGAAACAAACACCGCGTAAACAGCGTGTTGAAGTTCAAAAGTTTCTAGGTTTATTTAATCATAAGCTTACGGCTCAATTTGTTGAAGCAAGTTTAAGTTATAACTTGCCTGTACGTTATGAAGTTGAAAAAGAAAATAATTACTTAGAAATCTTGCATGCTTTAAATGGTTATATTAGGACACAACATCAACAGAGTGATCTAGATGACTATTTTGCTGAATTTTCTGGGCTTATGCAGGGTCAAAATAATACAGCTCATGCATTAAAGACAATGTTGACCTGTGTATTCAATCAACAAGTTGAAGTCAAAGAATATATTACTGAAAAGTTTAAACTCGGGAATGAGCAGAAAACTACTTTGGGAGGGGACCGACCTTTCTTGTTAGGTGTAAATACATTCTGTGGAGAGACGATTCGACAAATAGATGGAAAAATCGAGATTCAAATTGGACCGTTGAGCCATGCACAGTATTTAGAATTTTTACCCAAGAAAAAATTAAGTAAGAAGTTAAAAAAAATTCTGCAAAGTTGGTGTAGTCCAACCTTATTTGTCGATTTACGTTTAGTCTTGGCAAAAGAGGAAGTCCAGCCTTTACAACTAAGTTCAACAACACAAATTGGTTTGGCACAAGGTGCTTTTGTGATGCCAAAAACTCAAAGTGACAATGATGAAACGTGTTATGCACTGATTGGAGTGTCATAAGTGATCAAAATAATTTTAGGAACTTTAATCAGTACCATATTACTAGTTTCGGTAATCGTGGTATTTTATTGGCGTGATATTAAATATGACCCAAATGGGCAAGATTTTCTGATTTTCTTTGGCGTGATTCCAGCTGCGATTACTTTGTTAATCCTGAGCCCAATGTTGATCAAAAAGATTTATCAAAGCCACCAAGAGAAGAAAGAACAACAAAGAATTGAGGCAGAGCAACGTTCAGAACAACAAATCACTGAAGCTAAAGTTGAAGAAAAAATTGAATGGGTAGACTTGAAAGTTTATTCAGCCACAAGCTTAAGTGCCTTAGGCGAAAATGAAGCACAGCTTGATCAGCTTCAAGATGTGGCAAGTCCTGAACTTGATTCGCAATTGGTCAATGGTTATGGTTTACCGATTCTTTCATTCCGTGTTCAAGATATTGAAGAACCGTTAGAGGATGAGGCATCTAGTCTTTCTAGTCGTCAAAAGCGTATAAGTGCATTAATTCAGCAGCAATTAGAACAGAATACTGAAACTTTATATCAAATTGCAGAGCACCTAAAAAACTCCGCACTCTTTTATGATGCCAAACTTGCACATGAATATCGTATGCATCCTGCTTGGATTGACCCTCATCATGACTATGAAGATGAGCCGATTGAACAACAGGTCGCAGAAGCAGTACCTCGACTTAATTATTTGAATATTCAAATTATTTTGCCAGAAAATTTATTCCATAGCTGGGATGAAAGTTCAGCTTCAGAATTGGTTCACCATTATCTTACTGAACTGGGCATTCTCGATCAGCAATTTGGCACTGAATATCATTATTGGGGTGAAACAACTGCGTATAAAGACTGGATTAAGTTGCTAAAAAGAACCCAACTTTTGGATTCTGAGGTATCACTGTTTATTGCAGTAGATTCAGAAATTGATCAAGAAACCATAGATGATCGGACGTGGATGACTGAAAAATATATTCCATCTGAGTATATCAGTACTTGTTGTATGACAAATACCCAGGTCGAATTGCAAAATTTACAAGCAATAAAGTATATTCGAATTGCTTTAAATTCTGATCAGGCATCTAAAACATTAAAAGAGTTGAATTTAGACCAAGCAGAACAGTTTGATCAAGAACAGCCCTTTGTCTTGGTCTTAGACGACCCAGCAGAGATCAAGCTGTTAAAGAAACTTGAACAAAACTTTGCCGAAACAGCTATTGAAGCGCATCATTATCTTTACAGTAAAAATAGCCTAGGCCATACCCAACCCTTAGCCAAAGTTTTTGGTTTTATGTTGAGTTTGCACTTTAAAGATGAGTTGTACGGTTATGTTTATAGTGCTGAACATCAGCAAACCCAAGTGATTGTTGGGACTGAGTTTGCATAGAACTTACAGATAAATTTAGAAAGAAATAGAGAAAATGATACAAACAATTTTAAGCTATGCATGGCAGTACATCACAAATCCGAAACTGGTGATTGCGCTTTCGATTCTGGTTGCGATCGTTTCTTCATATAGTGTAGTACCGCGTCAGTACTTCTTTATGATGGTTGCAGCTTACATTCTTGGGTTGGTGATTTACGGCATCTACTGGTTGATCCAGCGTCGTAAACATGCAGAACAAGGTGAAGCATTGGCTGAAGCGATTCAACAAGACACCACTGCTGAATATGGAAAACAAAAAGATAAAGAAGAATTAAATCTGATCAATCAGCAGATGAAAGATTCGATCCAATTGATTCGTAAGTCTAAATTGGGTGATAAAAGTGGTAACGCAGCACTCTATGAGTTGCCTTGGTATATGGTGATTGGTAACCCTGCTGCGGGAAAAAGCTCGGCAATTTACCATTCTGGATTAAAATTTCCCTTTGAAGAGACCCATCAAAAAGTGGTGTCTTCAGGACTCAGTGGTACCCGAAACTGCGATTGGTTTTTCTCAACAGAAGGGGTATTGTTGGATACTGCTGGTCGATACTCTGTGTATTCAGAAGACCATTCAGAATGGTTAGGCTTTTTAAACATTCTGAAAAAGAACCGCTCTAAAGCGCCGATCAATGGCTTAATTGTGATTGTTAGTGTGGCTGAGTTGGTTAGTCAAAGCCCTGAGAAATCGATCAAATTAGCGAAAAGTTTAAGAGCGCGTATTCAAGACTTAACTGAACGTTTAGAAATTTTTGCACCTGTTTATTTGGTCTTTTCTAAAATGGATTTGATTGCAGGATTCACTGAATTTTTTGAATGTTATGAATCTGCTGAGTTTGATCAAGTTTGGGGCGCAACCTTACCTTATGACTCTGAATCATCACAGAATGCTGTGGAACATTTCGAGAAGCACTACAATATTTTATATGATGGACTAAAAGGGGTCAGTACCACCCATTTAAGTCGCCGTCATGCGCAAAATATTTCGCCAAGTGTGATGACTTTCCCACTTGAATTTAAGACTTTAAAACCTGTATTAAAAACGTTTATTGGTACTTTATTTGAAGAAAATCCGTATCAGTTTAAACCAGTCTTCCGTGGCTTTTACTTTACGAGTGCTTTACAAGAAGGCGTGATAGAAAGTCCGATGACGGAACAGATTGTTGATGATTTTCAGCTGACTAAAATCCCCAATAGTGAACATGGTATTCCACAAAATTCAATTTCTCAGAATCATGGCTATTTCTTAAAAGGGCTATTCTCAGAAGTCATTCTCAAAGATAAAAACCTAGTTAAACAACATATTAACCCGACCACAAAACGTAAACGTTATTTGGCGTTTATTGCATCATTATTAGGTGTTTCCATTATTTTGGGTCTATGGGTATGGTCTTATCGTAATAATCAACAATTGATTGCAGATGTTCAGGCCGATTTAAATAAAGTTGTGCAAATGGAGCAAACTTCAGGTCAAGAGCTTTCAACCCAAATCGATGCTTTACTGATTTTGCAACAACGCTTAGAGCAATTGGATGATTTTGATCAGCATCGTCCATTGAAATTTTCATTTGGTTTATATCAAGGCAATGACTTAAAAGAAAAATTAAAAGCTGAATATTTAAAAGGTGTGAAACAGATTGTTTTAGCACCAAGTCAGCAAAACATTGCGCAATATCTACAACGTGTAAAAGGCAATGAGCAGACGCTTAAACAAAATCATGTCAATGTTGAAATTAAGCAAGCGTCTTCGACACAAATTGCATCAGAACCTTCTGATACCAATCCGCAAGATGCTTACAATGCGTTAAAAGCCTATTTGATGATGAGCAATCCACAATATATGGATGCGAGTCATTTAAGTGACCAAGTCACTCGCTTCTGGCGTTCATGGCTAGATACCAATCGTGGGCAAATGCCACGTGGAGAAATGATTCAAAAAGCTGAAAAAATATTGAGCTATTCAATGACCTTAGCCAATGATAAAAAGTTTCCAGTGTTAGAGTCTGATGCGCAGTTGGTAGATCAAACTCGTCAAGTATTGCTTTCTGTTGTACGAGGGATGCCTGCCCGTGATCGCGTTTATAATGAAATTAAAATGCGTGCGGCGGTTCGATTCCCAGCTGTGACCGTGGCCCAAATTGTTGGTGAAACCAATCGGAATGTCATGCTGGGTGGTTATGCATTGCCTGGTATATTTACCCAAAAAGCATGGGATGAATATGTCGATAAAGCCATTGAAGAAGCTGCGAATAAACCCACGGATACCAAAGATTGGGTGTTGAATAGTACCCAGTCAGACGATTTAACTTTTAGTGGTAGCCCTGACCAAATTCGTAAACAGTTAACCCAGTTGTATAAACAAGAATATATTGCTGAATGGAAAAAGTTTATTAATGCCACTCACTATGCGAAAGGGCCTGATTTTGTTCAACAAGCTAAGGTCATGGATGTATTGGGTGAGCCACAAAACTCTCCAATCCGTACCTATATTGACCGTGTTGCAAAAGAAACCAGTTGGGATAATCCAATTGTTCAAGCTGAACTTGCTGCGCCACAAACCGGATTTGTTGCTTGGTTTAAGCGTAAAGTTTTAGGACAAGGTAAAACGGATGATATCCAACGTGCATCGAATCAAGCACAAGGGCAGATTTCTCAACAATTCCAAGTATTCTACCAATTGGTTCGTAAACGTGATGATTTACAGAACAAATCACTGCTAGATGATTATTTACAGAATATGGCACAAGTCAGAAGTAAATTGAATGATCTACGTAGTGCAGGTGACTTTGGTCCAAATGCTTTGGCCCTAGCAAAACTTACTATTAATGATCAAACTTCAGTTTTCAACACCACTCAAAAAGTTGTTGATGAAAAATTGACGGTAGGTTTAGGTGAGTTGGATCAGCAAATGGTTCAGAAATTGTTGGTGAGCCCGTTAACCCAATCTTTTGATAGTTTGTTGACTCCAGCACAGGATGAAATAAATAAACTCTGGACCTTGCAAGCTTTCCAACCGTTTAGCCAAACACTTTCACAAAAAGTGCCATTTAACTCATCTGGAACGATTCAAGCGACCAGTAGTGAAATTAGTCAAATTTTTGGTGATAACGGTAGCATTGCTAAATTTGTAAAAGAAACTCTTGATCCATTTGTTATTCGTCGTGGTTATACATTGTCATCGAAGACATGGAAAAACATGGGGATTGGCTTGAATCCTGAATTCGTTATGAATTTTGAGCAATATACTACGCCAATTAATGGTGCATCTGCTGGAGCAGCAGGGGGTGCGCCGGTTGCAACCAATCAGTCAAACTTCCAATTCTATCCGATCCCTAACAATAAATTATTGTCCTATACCATTGATATTGATGGACAGCGTTTGGTTTATGAAAATGGCATCCAACAATGGGTCAACTTCATGTGGCCAAATCCTGGTGCAATACCAGGAGCACGGATTACGGCAATCGATTTAGATGGACAAACCCATACTATATTTGATGAGCCGGGTGAATACGGAATCAATAAATTAATCGATAGTGCACAACGTAAGTCATTGAATGGAAGCTTTGAAATGACATGGGCAAGCAAACAAAACAGTGATTTGTTTGTGAAACTTCAATTCCGTTTAATTAGTGGTAATGCTTCAAATCCAATTGGTTCTAATCGTGGCTATGTTGGATTAAAACTGGTTGATCGAGTCACAAGTCCTAAAGCACCATTGGTTGTTGCAGCACAGGCAGCGCCTGTTACCGTAAGTGCAAACTCACCAGCGGCTTCACCATTTGGCGGTGCGACTGCTCCGGTAGCAGCTGCACCTAAGCCTCAGACAACCGCACCAGCAAGCTCAACTGTAGCACCTGCTGGCAATGCGGCAAATGCTGCTGGAAAAGGAGTGGCTCAATGATTCAAGGAAACGATTTGACGCGAGAGATTAAAGTATGCAAACGATAAAGTCTACACCGTTGTATTATGGAAAATGTCCCGCACGTGGTGATTTTCTGAAAACAAAAGGGCAATATTCATTGATTCAAGTGATTGATCAATGGATTACGGAAGCTTTAGAGCTTGCAATGCGAGAAGAAAATTTTAATCAAGCTTATGAATCATTAGCGCCTTTAGACTTCTTTATCGCAAACCCTAAGGAAAGAATGTTTCTTGCGGCAAATATGGTGACCAGTGAAGACAGTTCTGGTCGTCAATTTCCAATGGTCTTAAGTCAGTTATTAGAAGTTGATCATCCTTTTCAAAACTTACTCTATGCGCCGTTTAAATATAAACCGGTATTGATTGATTTATTTCAAAAAAATCGAAGCATCCGAACCATTCGTGATCCTGAAGTATTGATCAATAAGCTGGGTGAAATTGATCATGAAATACAGGTCTTGCCTGAATTAAAAACGCAGGACTTTTTTGAAAATCATACCATGCATTCATTTGCGCAAATGATGAAGATCACGCCTTATGAATTGGCGCAAAGTATGCTGGGCTTGGGCTTGTTACTTCAGCCTGTGCTTAAACACGGTACCAGTAAGTTATCTAAGGTACTTATTTTACCAATTAATAATCATAATTATTGCTATGAAATTGCCGCGTTTTGGGTCAACTTAATCGGACGCTTTTTAGAAAAAAGTAATACAGAGATCTTGATTGGTATTCTTCACCAAGAGTCTCCAATTTTATTATTTGGATTCCAAGGGGCAGATATCACGGCTTTAAGTAATATTTTCACTCAAAATATGCAAAATGATCATTGGGTATCTTTGGTCAAACCACTATGGATTGATGCCTATTTGGAACAGAATGCAGGTCTAGCAGCGCTTGAACAGTCTTTATGCGAACGTCAATTGAGTCTGGTTCAAGGCATGAAACTTTTTAGACAAACATTTATAGATGAATAATGATATGAAAAATAAACAAGTCAAAATATTGAAAAAATTTGCGCTTATTTCTAGCTTATTTTGTTCATTCAATGTGTTTGCTGCACCGATTGTGGTTGAAGGTGCTGTGCCGAATGACATGACCAAACAAGCAATCTTGGCGAAATTAAAAGCGGTTTATGGTGATGATCAGGTTGTAGATAAAATCCAAATTCGAGCCGTATCCGCACCAAATGGCTGGAGTGATTCGGTTACACGTGTGATTACCCCAGATCTAAAGAAGATTAGCCAAGGTAAGCTCTCTGTACGAGGTACTCAAGTTGAATTGGTTGGAAAAATGGGTGTACAAACTGATATTCAGCCAACCACCAGTTTATTCCAATCCTTAGTTCAGCCACCTTATCGATTTAATTCTCAAATTTCAGTGAATGCTGCTGAGCAATCTGTGATTGATAATGCACTAAAAAATCGAATTATTGAGTTTGAATCTGGCAAAGCCGTACTTACCCCAACAGGTACACAAATCTTAGACGAGATGGTGGTTGCATTAAATAAAGTGCAAGGTAAAAATGTTAAAATTGTGGGTCATACTGACAGCCAAGGTAATCCACAGAAGAATCAGGATTTGAGTTTGCAACGTGCTGAAGCGGTGAAGCAGTATTTAACTACGAAAGGCATTGCACCGACTCGTTTAAGCACAGCTGGTCTGGGCTCAACCAAACCTGTTGCTGATAATGCAACGGATGAGGGTCGTAGAAAGAACCGCCGTATTGAGTTCGATGTTTTATAAATTTTATTCAATAACAAAACAATAAAAGGTAGGCACTATGGCACTTCCATATATCACGTTAGGATCACCCACGACAGGTGGGGGAAAAATTATTTCTGCTCAGTCTTCTTTTCTGATTGATGGTAAAGCGATTGCATGTGTAGGCGATAAGGCGACTTGTCCCAAACACAAGTGTGTCGCCAGCATTGTTGCAGGTGATAATCATATGTTGGTGATGGGAAAGCCCGCTGCGCAGCATAATTCACCTTTATCTTGCGGATGTAAATGTATTGGTGATCAGTCATTAACAGTTGGGCAAAATTAAATTGTTTAAAGTATAAAAGAAGCCCCATCATCCTGACGGGGCTTTTTCATATTGGTTCGCTAGGTAAACTCCTGTTCTACCTCACTTCCTGATGTACAGACCGATTATTATTGTTTTACGTCTGGGAAACTTCCTGTTCCCTATGTCAGTAGAATAGGGTATTTGCTTAAACTTACCTAGCCGTCAATGCATGCAAGTGATGTAAGCTAAAGCGTACAATGTGATTTTAGACATTGGCATATTGGATGAGTTTGTTTACCACAGACTTGACTGCTTTATTATCAAACTCATTCCCCTCAAAGGTTTCACTCTTACCACGTTGCCCAATATCTCGCAGTTCAATAACTGCATTGGAGTCAATCATACCAATAAAAGCGCAGACTTGTTTGATTTGATCAATTGAACGTGAACCGTTGGTACCACCATAGCTGACAAAAGCCGAAGGTTTGCGCTGCCATTCTTTATAAACGAAGTCGATGGCATTTTTCAGTACAGGACTATAGCCATGATTGTACTCTGGTGTAATGAAAATAAAGGCATCGCCAGAAGCAACTTTTTTTGCCCATTCTTGCTGTTTGGGCTGATCATAGATTCCTGAGGCGGGTGAGTTTTTCCCAGCAAAGAAAGGCAAATCCCATTCTTTTAAATCTACAATTTCAACATTGAGGGTACTAAAGTCGAGTTTTTGGATTTCTTTAAGTAACCATTCTGCGACTTTGATCGCAACACGGCCATCTCGAATACTGCCCACGATAATTTGGATATTCATTTATTTTCATCTCTATTTTTCTATTAAAACATTATGAGCAATCGAAGTTATAGGTACAGTAGTGATTTGTATATGATTTTAAAATTTTGAGTTAACAATAAGATTGATCAGGATTTGAATTTCAATTTTAATAAGAAAAATTTTTAATTCTGAATATATATGAAAGACGATATTGCATTGATTATGGCTTTACCCAATGAATCTAAAGGGTTGTTTGAGCAAGCAGGTATCACCGTCCACTATAGTGGGATTGGCAAGATCAACGCGGCCTATACTGCATTTGATGTCATTCAGAAAACTGGCTGTAAAACCATATTAAACTTAGGGAGTGCCGGTAGTTCTTTCTTTAATGCTCATGAGTTGATTGAAGTAAAAACTTTTGTGCAACGCGATATGGATGTTTCTCCACTCGGTTTTGATGTGGGGGTTACACCAATGGATGAGTATTTGCCAAGCGAAATTCATTTAGAATCGTATTTTCCACATTTAGCACAGGGTGTTTGTGGTACAGGTGATAGTTTTGAAACAGGAAAACCCAAAGTGACCTGTAATCTAGTCGATATGGAAGGCTACGCATTAGCTAAAGTCTGTAAAAAACTAGATGTGCGGTTGGTTTCGATTAAATATATTACTGACGGTGCAAATGACACAGCACATTTAGATTGGGAAGATAATTTATTATTGGGTGCACAAAAGTTGTTAAAACTATATCAGTCTATTTATTAAAGACTTAGTTTGTGTGAATAATAGAAAAAGTTTAAATTTGAGTCTTGGCGACCATAGAACTCTATGGCCGTTTGCCAAAATAACCAATATGTCTATTGGATGATTAATTGCGCGGTAACACACCATATAAAGTCATATGGATGGTATGTTCAATTGCGCGTTGACACATACTTTTATTGCGCAAAGTTTTACCAGTAACCATTTCGATTTGAGTGCTAAAGTCTGCATAATTTTGGGTCAGTGCCCAAATATTAATAATCAACAATTCAGCATCGATTTGATCTGATATTTTACCTTGCGCCTGCCAGTTTAAAATAACTTTGGCTTTGCGTTTAAAGAGCTTTTTAAGCGGGCCTTTTAGGATCGGTAAAATATGTGGTGCACCTTGAATCACTTCTAACGCGAAAAGCTTTGAAGCTTTTGGCTGAGTTCTAGAAATTTCGATTTTGGTCATGATGTAATGCGACAATGCTTCTGTCGGTTCCAATTCTGACTCAAGCGATTGCAACGGTGCTAACCATTTCTGCATAACTGTCGTTAGCACTTCAACATATAAGGCTTCTTTATTTTCATAGTAGTAGAAAATATTGGATTTATGCATATCTGCTAACTGAGCGATTTCATCTAGACTTGCGCCATTGAAACCATAGACAGAAAATACATCAAGTGCAGCATTGAGCAGCTGCTGGCGTTTTTGAGCACTCTTTTTTTGTTCCATCGCATCTTTAATCGAAAAACTGATTATTAAATTGTACGGTAAAATGTTTGATTTGTGCACAGAAAGCAGCATTATTTTGGTATATTTCTGATAAATAATGATGAAGTTTTATTATTAAGTCGATCGTAGATCCCTATTATATAATTTTGCACTAAACTGGAGCAAATCTTATATTAAAATTATGTCAATTATGACTTAATATTTAAATTTTGTGACATTTTTTAGTATAAGGTTAATTTAAAAATTAAATAATCTTAAATAGCATTATTTAATTTTCATTTAAGAAAATGCGCTTGCTTTAAAATATTCAAATTATTTTTAATCAATAGAAACAGTTAAAAACTTTAACATGTTTATGACAGCGAACATTTTCTATGCGATCTAAACATCCAAATCTAAAAATTTAATTATTCAAGATCAGGAACATGTCGCGCAAGGTAATTCTGCAAGGGCAAAAATATTTTGATGCAATACCTTGCGTTGTTGTTCATGTTGCAAGCACAGCGCTGAGAACTTGTTGTTCGAGTTCTGCAAATGCCACCCCTTTTTGACGCGGACGAGGCAAATCGACTTGAAACTGTTGGGCAATATGACCTTTATCCAAAAGAATAATACGATCTGCGAGTTGAACAGCTTCACTGACATCATGAGTAACAAGAATGGTGGTAAAACCTTGTTCTAACCATAATTTTTCAATCAAACTCTGCATCTCTAGTCTTGTTAATGCATCTAAAGCACCTAAAGGTTCATCCAGTAATAAGACCCGCGGTGTATGTGACAAAGCACGAGCAAGCGCCGTTCGTTGACGTTGTCCACCAGAAAGCTGTGATGGCCAAAGTCCAGATTTCTCCTTTAATCCCACCTTTTCTAATAATTGCTCAGCCTTAGAAAATTGGTTTTTGGCTAGACCCAATTGCACATTTTTTAGAATACTTTTCCATGGCAATAAGCGTGGATCTTGGAACATCACCCGAATATCATCTGCAATGATCCCTTCACGGAAATTTAATAAAGATTTAAATTTGATTTCACCATAACTGGGTTGTTCTAAATCGGCAATTAAACGCAGTAGGGTACTTTTACCACAACCACTACGTCCCACAATTGCAACAAATTCACCAGCTTCAATGTTTAAATCTAAGTCCTCAAGAACTTTAACTTCACCATAATATTTATGCAGTTGTTCTATC
>Ga0256893_1000313_pt1 | contig 17553 bp, 18 predicted proteins | sample MC6MC0666MT_FD_190201 | JGI IMG/M metagenome (GOLD analysis project Ga0256893, IMG submission 190201) | Metatranscriptome of enriched soil aggregate microbial communities from Iowa State University, Ames, United States - MC6-MC0666-MT... | ecosystem: Environmental > Terrestrial > Soil >... | reverse complement strand
TCAGAAGTGAAACCTCTTAGCGCTGATGGTAGTGTGGGGTTACCCATGTGAGAGTAAGTCATCGCCAGCTTTTAAATCTAAAATACCCCGGTCTCTAACGAGAACGGGGTGTTTTTTTATGCGTGAAAGAAAATAATAAATAGTAAGAATAAGATGTAAATTTTGTTGTTTTATATCCTCATCAAAATATAGAAAAGTAGGATAGAGTTACGACAAACTATAGTTATGGGTGACTTAAGCAGAATAGGATAAAGGATAAAATTTAAATAATTCATAATAATTTTTCTATTAGCTCGGAAGAATTTGTACAGGAATTTAAAACCTATCTATCCTTCAACGTATTTCCTTATTTTTTATGAAATTTGCTTTGCTTTGACATAGCTTAAAAAATGAAAGTATCAACTGAATAAATTTATGCAATATACAGTTAAATGAATTGAGCTTAAAATTCAATTTTATTTCTGTTAGGTGTTCTTATGCAATGGGTGGTCGCTGAAACATATTCATTTCCTTACGAGGCTCAGATTGCCAAAATACAATTAGAAGCAGCTGAAATTCCAGCACGTATTGAAAATGAACACACCATTAACATGGATTGGCTTTACTCCAATGCTTTGGGTGGTGTGCGACTGTTAGTTCCTGAAAGCTATGCAGAAGAGGTTAAAGGATTACTTACCCAAGATTTTAGCCAAGAATTAGAACAACAGTTTGGAGCAAGTGAAAGTTGCCCAAATTGTGGTAGTAGTGATATACAGTCATATACACAAGGAAAACGTCCCGCTTATTTGGTTTTTTTATTGCTTGGTTTTCCACTCTTTTTTTATAAAAATGGAACGAAGTGTAAAGAGTGCCAACATTTTTGGAGCTAGTGCTATATTGGTAAATTGGCAAGATATTTTAAATAAGCAAACTTTAGATCAAATAAATCACTTTCTAGAAAATATCGCAAAATTTGATCAATAAAACCAATGCATCATTCAACAGGATTTTGAAGTTGGAGGGGGTAAAGAAAATGTGGATTTTCATATTAAAGAATTAGGTGATGATTTTTTATTTTTACCAAATTATATTTAACAGGGCGTGGGCTTTATCCAGATGGAAAATATGATACATCATATTTTACCATCTTTGATTATACTGTTAATCAGAAATTATCTGATCAGCTGATTGTGGTCAAAATAGATCATCAAGGTCATTTAGACCATCTAAGTATCTAAATTGGGAAAGTTGAAATATAGAGCTAAACCTAACATGTTCATATTTTTGTTAAAATGAAACAAAGGCTAAGCTTTAAACTTGATATATTCTATGTAGAGTTTATTTGCACAATCATAAGTACTTATATTTGCTGAAATCTGAACACTGCAATTTACAAATAATGGATGAACATGGATAGAAATACTCCCATTTATGTTTCTTTAATAGGTACAAATAGCCATCAGATAAAAATTCCAGCAGGGCAAGGAAGCTTCTCAATTGGTCGAATCGGAATGGACAAGAAAAAGGTTGATGTTCTTGTCGATGAAAATGCTGTAATCAATTGGGATGCTTTTAATATTTTTTATACGCCACATGGTCAACAAAATCCGCATTTGTATCCTTATGGAAATTGGCCGAGATTTTTTTATTATTGGGGAAATGATCAGGGTTTTATTGAATGGTCGAAGAAAAGAGTAATAGAAGATTTTTCTTGGCGACCTACGCAAGCGATTTGTCTAGATTTAAGTCATGCTCAAATTCATAACTTTTCAATCAAAGCAGACGAACATCCAATCATACTGGATTTAAGTCATCCTGATGATGAGAACAAGAAGGCGTTATATTCGCTTCATTTGGCTGGTCATATTGAGCATTTTGAAATTATTACCACCGCACCATATCCCCATATTAGAATAGAGCCAACAACAAACCAAGATCCAATGATATCGGCATACCATCTTCCTGTTATGAAAAATTTAGCGGCAATAACTTCGTTAGATTTAACTGTTAAACCTTTAGGCCAAGCTTTTGATTGTGGAAGTTTATTACAGTTTCCTAATTTAAAAAATCTAAACTTAACTGGGAATATAACCAATACAACAAGTTTAAAACAACTTCAACGACTTGAACGTATTGGGATACGCTATGCCGTAAATTTGGAAGGCTTTCCAGCTTTAAATACTTGGGAAAATTTAACCTCCTTCATTGGATGGAATATTGATGAAAAAATAGGGAAAAGGTTAAATGCTGAATTAAAGCATTTAGCTAAAGAAAAGCAATTGGATTATTCTTCGGTGTCTAAATTGAGGAGTTCAATATGGTTTACCAATGAATATGGGATTCCATTTGAAAATTGGGAAAGCTGTAATGCAAAAATAGCGATCAAAGCATATAAATTTGCTTTAAAAGAAATCTCCAAGGCGAAGACGAAGCAAGATGTGGAGGAGGTAATTATTGAACTTGTAGCGATGGTTAATACATTGCCCAATATTGAAACTGTTGAAAGAGAAGATATTGGTCTTGCTATACAGCAACTGGTTGAAGCTTCAACATTAGATATAGATCAAGAAACAGTGAATACTTGGTTTGATGAAATACGAGATTTTTAAAATATTTTATTGTTAAGTAAAAAATGACAAGATTTCTTGCTATTTTTAAGATTAGGATTAGAAGTTATATTCCATAGCTAAGTTGATAACAGTTTTTGTTCTCTATATGCAACTGTCTCATTACTTTTTTTAATTAATAATTGCGTAGAAGCGAGCTTGCTTATTGATATTGTAGTCAACGCTAATTCCATAACTTATGATCGCCATGGCCATTTTTTTGTCATTGCAAAATATATTTAACTTTAGTTGAATTGGTATAAAAGGAATTGCATATGCAGAGAAATTCATTGAATTATCAGTGCCACACTGTTTAATTATTCCAATTCTGTATGTCTAAAAATTGGATTTGGTTAGGCTTGAGAGATAATGCTATGCTAATAAAGACTTAAAATAAGGCAGTAAAATAAAATGACAAAACAGCAAGAAAAACATAGTCCGTTACAAATTGAAAATCTATTAAAAACTTTAGAACAGCGCTTTCAACAGCATATAGAACGACATGCACAAGTGAGCTGGGATTTTATACAAAGACAACTTTTGCTTTGTCCTGAAAAGCTACCGGCTTTACAACAAATGGAAATGACTGGCGGTGAGCCTGATGTGGTTGTTTTACCGAATACAGAAGGTCTGTATTTTTTTGATTGTGCAATTGAGTCGCCAAAAGGGCGGCGCAGCATGTGTTATGATCGAGAGGCGTTACTCAGCCGCAAGGATCATCCTCCTGAAGATACGGTGATCGATTGGGTGCAGAAGCATGCTTTAGCGCTAATGACTGAACAACAGTATTATACCCTACAACAAATATTCAATTTTGACTTAAAAACATCCAGTTGGGTCGAGACACCAAGAGTATTACGTGAGCAAGGTGGCGCGATCTTTTGTGATCAGCGTTATGGGCGTACATTTACTTATCATAATGGTGCTGCTTCATATTATGCGAGTCGTGGTTTTCGAACCTATATCAAACTTTAACCGTTTAAAACTGAGATAGTGAAATCCTAAGATTCTATCGAGCTTGTTTTTATTTTTTTGTTTAGAATATAACTCCTGTCATAGCCTATAGTCAGCTTGTCGAAAACTCAGACACAAGAATATAATTTCTCTTAATTTATATTTTTAATTAAATCAATTGCATGAGTAAATAAAGTGTTTGATTATAAAAAAGCTTGCAATACCGCACTTTACATTAAAGTTTAAATAGTTTTGTGTAGGCGATGCCTCACTTTGTAGAGGATGCCAAACCTTGCGCTTCAAACAAAGCAGTGCTTTGTTTTTGCTCATGGGCGAGGGTACCTCCTGTACCTCCCCCCAACGGCGACATCCATGTCGCCCCACAGTAGGATAACCGTCTATGATTCAAAAGTACAAAAAATGAATCGATAGCCAACAGTTTCTAGGAGTTCATACAAAACATAAATTTAATGATTTTTAGTTTTCGTTTAAGAAACTGTATGCCTATCCAATGATGAAATTGATGTTGCTAAATGACAGGTCTGTCATGGATGATTAAACGTATGTGCTATTTATAAAAATGCTGAATTTGTATTATGGTTACTTCATTAATGAATATGAATTTTATAAAATTAGTTTTTTATTGTTGAGTCGAAATAAAAAACGGTAAGATGACTTACCGTTTTTATAAAGATTAGGATTAGAAGTTATATTCCATACCTAAGCCAATAACAGTTTTCTTTTTCTCTGGGGTAGATGTCGTTGACCAATCACGTTTTTGTTGACCAACAACACCATAGAAGCGAGCTTGTTTATTGATGTTGTAGTCTGCGCCAATTCCGTAAAGGTCTTGTTTACGATCATCACGCCCATCGAGTTCTGTTGTTGCAGAAATATATTCAGCTTTTAGCTTAATTGGTGTAGAAGGAATCGCATATGCAGCAGTGATGCCATAAGCATTTTCTTTCAAGCCTTTGAACGATGTTACTGTAGTACCAGAAGTGGTTGCAACAGTGTCATCAGTTGGTTTGGCTGTTTGCCATAATGCACCGAATACTAAGCCATCAAGACCCGCAGGTTTCAAGTCTACAGAACCTGTAACACGGATTGCGTCAGAGTAGATTGTGTTACTACCTAATTCAGAGTTATATGCATTATATTTAGATGCAACACCGAAGTTACCTGCAACAGCAGCAGCTAAACCGTAGTCTTTGTTGTCATAAGTAAGTGAGGTAGAGATACCATCACCGAAACTATCACGACTACCTTTTTGGCCTTTAGCATCATTTTTTAAAGCAGATGATTCTTCACCTTGCTGGAACATGATGTTGAAAGCTAAACCAGCCAATAATTTTTTATCAGTTTCAAAACCGATCACGTTTTTTAAACGATCTTCACCAACTAAAATCGCAGTCATATCGAGTTCATTGTGATCGTTGAAGATATCTTGGTTGTTACCAGCAGCATTTTTGAAATATGAATCAAACTGACCCACTTTTAAAGTTGCGATACCGTCTGATTTAATCCCCACGAAACGGTTACGGTTAGTAAAAGCATCGCCATCACCATCAGCACTGATTTGCCATTCTGCCAAGTAAACTGCAGACAATTTATCTGTTAATTTCTCTTCGCCTTTAACACCAATGCGAGAAGCGTTAGAGTTTACTTTAGTTACGCTTTCGTCTTTAAAGCCATTATTATCGATTTGATCTAAAGTTACGTTGAATTTACCATACAATGTTGGCGCTGCTTGAGCTGCGCTTATGCTAAGGGTGGCGATTGCTGCAGCGAGTAGCACTTTTTTCATTGAGATTTCTCCAAAACATGTTCAATGGGTTTGCAGTTACTTTTTTTATTCAGTAAGTGTGGATTTGTGCACTACTTACTAACTTGCATGCAGTATCTGTAAACTTTGTTACATATCAGTGAAGAAAAAATGACAATTTAATGACGTGAATTTAACATTTGTGTAATTTAAATAAAAAATGAGGCCTGATTAGCCCCATTGATTCTAAAAAGATTTTTAATTAAGCCAGTGCAATCTTAATTTTTTCAGCAAACCCTTTAATTTTTTCCTGATCACCCATTTGAATAGCGTGACGACCTAATTCATGCACCGAGCTCGGAATTAAATGAAAGTGTACATGAGGTACGGTTTGTCCAGCAGAAGCCCCAGAAAGTTGCATCAATACAATACCTTGAGTATTCAAAGCTGTTTCAATTGCTTGCGCTATTTTTTGCACAATCTTGATTGTATAAGCTGCAATTTCAGGATCTAAGTCGAGCAATGTGATAGCAGGAGCCTTCGGAATAATCAGAGTGTGCCCATCGGCTTGCGGCATGATATCCATAAATGCAAGCACATGATCATCTTCATAAACTTTAATTGCAGGAAGTTCACCACGTAAAATTCGTGCAAATATATTCTGATCATCATAAGCCATGTTTATTTCCTTGAAAGTGTGAATGTGATTATTTACAGTTCAATTCTTTCTGACGTTCCTTGATAGAGTCAAGTTTTTGCTGCTCTTTTTCAGAAAATTTAGGCTTACTTGTATAACAATTGTCATTATTATATTTTGCTTTTGCTTCAGGATCTTTAAAACAGAACCCTTTTGATGCATAAATGACATTGTAATCATCTTGCAATTTTTTACATTCTTGGGTGTTATCAGCAAAAGCGTGACTAGCGACTAAAATAGATAAACTAGAAAGTGTAGCAATTACATATTTATTCATGATACGACCTCGAAATTGACATATTTACATGTCACTTAATCTGATTATAAGGTTTAGTTGTGATTATTCAATGACGAAAAATTAATCTAATGTAATTTTGCTCCATGATTCATACATTTTTACGGCGGTAGAAAAATCGCTATCAGGCTCTGAAAGACTATTGGCTACGGTAATTAAGCTTTGTGTTAAACCAAGAATAGGTGCTGATAATCTTGCATCACGAACTAAATCAATGGCAATACCGGTATCTTTTGCCAATAAGGGTAAAGCAAAGGTCAGTGGAAAGCTACGATTGAGGATACGTTGCGGTAGTGCGGTTTCAGTCACACCACTTTTACCACTGGATGCATTGATACAATCAAGTGCTTCATTTAAATCTACTCCATGTGCTTTCAGTGTGGTAAATCCTTCAGCAGCCGCACATAAATGAACCGCCATCATCATATTATTTACAGCTTTTACTGCAAAGCCTGCACCTGAGTCACCAACACGTTTAATTAATTTACCCATCGCTTGCATTGCAGGTAGGGCAATTTGAAACGCTTCTGCCGAACCGCCGACCATGAAGGTCAGTGTTGCATTTTCAGCGCCAATGGTTTGACCACTTACAGGTGCATCCAAAAAGTGAATATTATTTTTGAGAAGATACTCAGACTGTTTACGCGCAGCATCAGGTACACCACTGGTACAATCGACCCAAATCGCGCCATTTTTGATCTTTAAATCTTGGATTAAATCATCAATATCTTGGCTAGTCGGTAAACATGAAAAAATAATATCAGCTTGTACTGCTTGATTAAGTTCGACCGCTTGAGTACCAAACTGAGTTGCATGTTGCTTAGCCTTTGCAAAATTTCGATTCCATACATATACGGTATCAAAATATTTGGGTAAATGTGCTGCCATACGATAGCCCATTGCGCCTAAACCAATAAATGCAACTGTAGTCTTCATATCTATCTCTTAAATTTTTGTCGATCTTTGTTCTAACCATCTGGACAGAGTAGGCCAAAATTCATCTGCACTTTTTTGACTAGACATTAGCCCTAAATGTCCCCCAGGAATAAGAGTAAACGTGACATCACTACTCTTTGTCAATTCACTTAAAGGCTTAACTGCATCTGCGGTGACCATTTGATCATTTTTTCCAGCTCCAATCATCAGTGAACAGTCGATATTTCTAAGTTCAATTTTATGGTTACTGAGCTGAATTGCCCCATTTTTCAGTGGATTTTGCAGCCAAACATTAAATAACATGTCTTGATTGACACCACCGGGGTAATCCACCATGTGATTTAAAAAATTTCCAAGGGTGGCGTGTTCATGCAAGAGTTCTTTGTCGTCTAAATTTAGCAACAATTGTTTATGACCCTCATACCAACCCTTTGGATCTAAAATCTTAAAACCAATGGCATTGAGTAAGCCGGGGGTATGTATCAGTTTTTTCGGTAAACCACCTTTATATAAAGTATCTTTCAGTTTTTGACTCTTTATAATCAAATTATTTATTTTTTGATAAAGTTTACCAATGCCACCCGAGGCGTAACTGTCAATTGGACTGGCCAAGATAATTAAGTTTTTAACATAATTGGGTTGGCGTAATGCCGTGTAAAGTAATACAAAAATGCCAGCCATACTCCACCCATGAAGGGATATTTGCTCACTTTGAGCATGCTCTCGAATTTTATTAATGCATAACGGCATGGCTTCATCAATAAAATATAAGAAGTTTAAGTTGCGATCTTGATAACTGAGTTTTCCCCAGTCCAATAGATAAACATCATAACCTTGTTCAGTAAAATATTTAATGAGTGAACGATAAGGGTAGAGATCATAGATTGCCATATTGATAGACAATGGTGCTGTAAAAACCAAAGGTTCCTTAAATTTTTTTTCAACAGCTGCATAGTAACGCACTTTGGTTTGATGATGCTCTGCAATAATTTTATAAGGGGTACTTTGAGATAAAACCAATGACTTACCATTGAAGATACGTGTGGTTAGATTCTTCAATTTGGATTTGCGCTGTTGGAACTTAGCTGATACTTGTGTCATAAGCGGTGTTTGTCTCATTTTTATGCAGATTTAAGCGAAGTGTATGTGATAATTTACGATTTTACCTTGACCTTAAATACATAGGACGCTCAAAATGTTGGCAATATTTTACAAAGGCAGTTTTTGGACTGAGTAGTTGAAATGAGCCAGCACGACGACATTGAATACCAACTTGATACTTTAGCGATTCGTACAGGTCATACACGCAGTTTTGAAGGTGAACATAGTGAGCCGATTTTCCTCACTTCGTCATTTGTGTATGAAAATGCAGCGGAAGCAGCAGCAAAATTCTCTGGTGCTGAACCAGGCAATATTTATTCACGTTTTACCAATCCAACAGTAGCAATGTTTGAAACGCGTTTAGCTGCACTCGAAGGTGGTGAACGGGCTGTGGCAACAAGTTCGGGTATGGCTGCCATTATGGCAGTTGCAATGTCGTTCTTAAAAGCAGGTGATCATGTGATTTGTTCGCGTGCTGTTTTTGGTTCTACTGTTGCATTATTTGAAAAATATGTCGCCAAATTTAATGTCGCAGTGACTTTTGTTGATTTAACTGATTTAACAGCTTGGCAAGACGCGGTTCGTCCTGAAACTCGCTTACTGTTTGTTGAGTCACCTTCAAATCCCTTGGCTGAAGTCGCTGATATTCAAGCACTATCAGATTTAGCACATGCAAATGATGCTTTATTGGCTATCGATAACAGTTTTTGCACACCAATTTTACAGCGCCCATTACAATTTGGTGCAGATTTAGTGATTTACTCTGCCACCAAATATCTAGATGGACAAGGTCGTGCACTGGGTGGGGCTGTGGTCGGAAATCACAAATTACTTGAAGAAGTATTTGGTTATGTTCGTACCGCTGGCCCATCGATGAGTCCATTCAATGCATGGGTCTTTTTGAAGGGTTTAGAAACCTTAAAACTACGCATGAAAGCGCATTCTGAAAGTGCACAAAAAATTGCCGAGTGGCTGGTTGCTCATCCAAAAGTGGAAAAGGTTTATTTTGCTGGATTAGCAGACCATGTTGGGCATGAGTTAGCAGCCAAACAACAAACTGGTTTTGGCGGAATCGTTTCTTTTGAAGTGAAAGGTGAGCGAGAAGGTGCATGGAAAGTTATTGACCACACACAATTTATCTCAATTACAGGCAATCTGGGTGATGCTAAGTCAACAATTACTCATCCTGCGACAACGACTCATGGTAAGCTTTCTCCTGAAGCTAAAGCAGCAGCGGGTATTCGTGAAGGTTTAATCCGTTTGTCTGTTGGTTTAGAAGATGTCGATGATATTATTCGTGACCTTTCTCATGGATTAGATTTAATTTAAGATAAGCATAATTTGTGAAAGAGTTTGTTTCATTTTCTTCTAGGCATTTAAAAAAACTAGTCATGAAAGTGCAAGACAGAGATTTAATTTAGGACTTTTGTTCGGAGTATTTTATGAACATTAATATGCTTATGCAGCAAGCGCAACGTATGCAGAAAGATATGGAAAGCAACGTTAAAAAGGCAAAAGAACAACTTGCCCAAACTGAAGTGAATGCTGAAGCTGGTGGCGGTTTAGTAAAAGTAACAATGACTTGCCGGAATGTTGTTAAGCGTATCGAAATCAGTCCAGATTTGTTACAAGACGATCCAGATATGATTGAAGACTTGATAGCAGCAGCAATGAATGACGCGGCTCGCCAAGCTGAAGTTATTACAGAAGCGAAGATGAAAGAAGCTAATTCAGGTATGGGTTTACCACCAGGTCTTTCAGGTTTGTTCTAAGGAATCATAGGTGTTTAGCGACCGTTTTGACCAACTCGTACAAGCTTTACGAATCTTACCTAGTGTTGGGCCGAAATCGGCTCAACGTATGGCACTCCATTTGATCATGAAAAATAAAGAAGGTGCTATTGGTTTGGCGCATGCGCTAAATGAAGCAACCTCTTATATTCATGAGTGTAGTGTTTGTCATTCTTTAACTGAAAATGAAGTCTGTGATATTTGTTGCTCAAATGATCGGGATGATCAACTGCTTTGTGTGGTTGAGTCCCCAGCAGATGTGATGGCAATAGAGCAGTCTGGTAGCTTTAGAGGAAAATATCATGTACTTGGTGGACATTTGTCGCCTTTAGATGGTATTGGTCCTGAAGAGATAGGTATTCCATATTTAGTGCAACGTTTAACTGATGGTAAAATTACTGAAGTAATTTTAGCCACCAATGCAACTGTAGAAGGGCAAGCGACTGCACATTATCTTGTAGAAGCAACAAAACATTTGTCTTTGCAAATGACACGAATCGCACAAGGTGTTCCACAAGGTGGTGAATTGGAATATGTGGATAGTCATACATTAAGTCAGGCTGTTCATAATCGTATGCAAATGAAATAGTGATCTTAGGTTTTGTAGCATTTAGAGTTTGTTGGGCTTGGATGTTTAGCGCAAATGCGATAACGATTAAAAGATCAACAAACTCTGTTTAATTTAAAAATTATTTACATTCATTCTAAATTTTTTATGTACACTCAAGCTAAATCAATGATTAGCCTGGTTATTTATTACTTTAAAATATGCTTTTATTAAGTTGTAAAACCTATATATAAAATAAATATTCACAAGAAACTTTATTGAAAAATAAGGTGTTTACGGAGAATTAGTTTAAAAATATTATATTTAAATTTTATATATTAAGGTAAAATCATATTTCATTTGAATGTAACATTTTGACTTAAACTGACATGTTTCAATTTATTAATCAACAGACCGATCTCGAACATGTGTTGAATTTGATGCAACATACTTCGACTTATGGTCTAGATACTGAATTTATTAAAGTCGACACACTTTGGCCAAAACTCGGTGTATTCCAAATTAATGTCAATGGTCAAGTATTCTTGCTCGACGGTACAACTCTAAATTTAGATCAATTTTGGTTTGAGCTTTTTAAAGCACAGCAAAATGTTTTTCATGCCTGTGGGGAAGATATTGATTTAATTTATCATTATGCAGATAAAAAAAACCTGAATAATGTGTTCGATACGCAAGTTGGGCTGTCTTTTTTAGGCCATGGTCTACAAGTCAGTTATCAAAATGCTTTGAAATTAGTCTTAGATATCGATATTGATAAAGATCAGACACGTTCAGATTGGTTGGCTCGACCACTAACGGATGAGCAAATGAATTATGCTGCTAATGATGTTTTATACATTATGCGTCTGGCTGAAAAAGTAAAAGCTGAATTGGTCGAAAAAAGTTTATACTCGCATGTGCTTGAAGATTGCCAAAATTTGACCTTTGAAATTGCTTCTGAAACCCCGAAAGACAAATTGTATTGTGATATTGGTAATTACCGTCATTCCAGAAAACAGCTAATGCAATTGCAACAGTTGAGTGTTTGGCGTGAAGAAATGGTTAAAGCACTGAATCAACCGCGTAGCTTTATTCTCAAAAGTGCCACAATGATTGATTTAGTTGAAGTCAATCCAAAAAATAATTTTCAATTGTCTTCTGTTAAGGGGATACGTCCCAATATTGTTCGTGAGCATGGAAAAACAATTTTAGATTTATTGAAATTCCTGCCTGAAACAGATGAGTGGCCACTTCGTATTGCTCGCCCAATCAAACATTCATCTCAGGGAATCACGGTTGAAGTAGATGAGTTGATTTCTCAGGTTTCATTTGAAATGCAAGTACCCAAAGAAGTACTTATGCGTAAAAAATGGCTGAATGCCTTGTATCATCATGTGGTATTTCATGGTAATGAGCAAGATTTACCTGGGTATTTACTGGGATGGCGCTATGAATTGCTCACTCAGCCGCTTATCCATTTACTACAAGAAGATATTAAATTTTTAAGTATGCAGATGAAAGTAAATGAGTGATTGGAACTGGTTCTTTTGAGCTATTGTTTAGGGGAATAATCTTCAAGACTATTGCGTTACTATTGATCAAAGAATTAGCAATTGAGCCTAAATAACGACTGATGCGTTAACTTTCGATAATGTCTCCATTGTTTTTTTCATGTATGCTGTCAACTAAGTTTTACTGAAGCTGTTGTTTAAAATGCATTGTGATATTTATAAATCGAGCAAAAAAGATGAAATGTATCTTTATGTGGCTCGTCCAAATCATCCAAATAAAGATGAAAGTGCAGATCCCTTAGCGGCTCTTTCTGAGCCTCTACGTATTGCCTTTGGTCGGGCTACGCATGTAATGCATCTTGAACTAAGTGAAACTAGACCATTGGCACGTGTAAATGTGTTACATGTAATCGATTCACTTAATACAAAAGGCTTCTTTATTCAAATGCCGCCAGAAGGTTTAATTAACCCAAATGCGGTTGAACCAGAGGGACTACGTGGTGCTTGATCAGTTATCAGGAATATGGGCAAATTTTTTAGATCTATTTGATTCTATCCCAGAAGATAATATTGCAATATCCGTCTATATTCTTGGGACGCTGTTGATTTTATGGTGCTGGTATTCGATTTCAAAGCGATTGCCATCGCCACTTGGCGGTATTACATGGATCATTGTATTTGCCGTTCTAGCAACCCCGACCATTTCTGAAGGACCAAACTCAGCGATTGCGCCAGCAATTTTTGGACTGTTATTTGGTATTCTTACCAAGGATTCACCATTGATTTGGTCAAATCTTGCCTTAATTACATTTGTTATGGGTATTGGTTTAGTCATTGGATTTTTTTGGTCTAAATACAAAACTACGAAAAATGCCCAAGCAAGCGCTGTAGCAAAAAATATTTCACCACTTTAAATAAAAAATAAAGGTAAGTTATGTCTGTAGATTCTCAACAATTCACAGGTACTGAACAGTATATCGCAACGGATAGTTTAAAACTGGCTGTAAAAGCAGCTCGAGCATTGCAAAAGCCATTATTAGTCAAAGGCGAACCTGGTACAGGTAAAACCTTATTGGCTGAACAAGTTGCTGAGAGTCTAGGCCTTAAATTAATTACTTGGCATATTAAATCTACAACCAAAGCACAGCAAGGTTTGTATGAATATGATGCAGTTTCTCGTTTACGTGATAGCCAGTTGGGTGATGACCGTGTTTACGATATTAAAAACTACATCAAACCAGGTAAGTTGTGGGATGCATTTACCAGCGAAGAGCGCTGTGTATTGTTGATTGATGAAATAGACAAAGCCGATATTGAATTTCCAAATGACTTGCTACATGAATTAGACAAAATGTCATTTTTTGTCTATGAAACAGGTGAGACCATTACTGCAACTCAACGTCCGATTGTGATCATTACTTCAAATAATGAAAAAGAACTGCCAGACGCGTTTTTACGTCGTTGTTTTTTCCATTACATTGAATTTCCTGATGAAGAAACGATGCGTGAAATTATCGCAGTTCATTTTCCTGATATCTCCGGAACACTGGTTTCAGAAGCATTACAAGTCTTCTTTAAATTACGCCAAGTGCCTGGCTTAAAGAAACCTCCTTCAACATCTGAATTAATTGACTGGTTAAGCTTGTTAATGGCAGATGATATGCCTGAAGACATTTTGCGTAATCATGATAAATCAAAAGCGATTCCACCTTTATATGGCGCATTGATTAAAAATGAGCAAGATGTACAGTTGCTTGAACGCTTAGCCTTTATGTCACGTCGTTAATGAGGAGATCGCAACATGTTTGTGCGATTATTTTATACCCTCAGGAAATATGGTGTTCCAGTTTCAACACGTGAACTCATTGATCTCAACCAAGCAATTAGTGAAGGATTAGTTTTTGCCGATCAAGATGATTTTTATCAATTAGTAAAAACAGTCATGGTCAAAGATGAACGCTTCTTTGACAAATTTGACCGTGCCATGAAAGATTATTTTGAAGGTATTCATACTTTTGATATCGATGATCTGCTCAGTAAAGTTCAAAAACTTCCCAAAGACTGGTTTGATTTAGAGTTACTTGAAAAACATTTAACACCAGAACAACGTGCTGAATTGCTGAAAGCAGGTTCGCTTGAAGAACTGATGAAGATGTTGGAAGAGCGCTTGCGTGAACAACACAAAAAACATCAAGGCGGCAACCGTATGGTTGGCACAGGTGGAACTTCACCGTTCGGTGCTTTTGGTGACCATCCTGAAGGCGTGAGAATTGGCGGCCCGAGTCGTAAAAATTCAGCTGTAAAAGTTTGGGAACAGCGTAAGTTTCAAAATTTGGATGATGAACAAATTTTGGGTACTCGACAAATGCAAATGGCTTTACGTCGTTTACGTAAGTTTGCTCGTCAAGGTGCTGCAGAAGAATTAGATATTAACAGCACTATTTATGAAACTGCCAAACAGGGCATTCTAGATGTACAAATGGTGCCTGAACGGCGTAACCGTATTAAAGTTTTGATGTTGTTTGATGTGGGTGGATCGATGGATTCACACATTGCGCAATGTGAAAAACTGTTTAGCGCGGCAAAAACTGAATTTAAAACTTTAGAGTATTTCTATTTCCATAACTGTCTATATGACTATGTGTGGAAAGATAATCATCGTCGTTCGTCTACCCGCATGAATACATGGGATTTATTTAATACCTACGGGAAAGACTATCGTGTAATTGTGGTAGGTGATGCAAGTATGGCACCTTATGAGCTGAAATCGGTTGGTGGTTCTGTCGAATATATGAATGATGAAGCTGGGGATGTATGGTTACGTCGCTTACGCAATCATTTTGAAAAAACAGCATGGTTAAATCCAGAAGAGCAAGGTTACTGGCATTACACGCAAACCATCGCACTTATTAAACAATTATTCGACGATCATATGTTTCCAATGACCCTTAAAGGTATTGAGGATATGACGAAATATTTGTCACGATAAATTATTCTCAAGCAAAGTTGTTATTCATAAATTCAACAGCTAATTTATTAAATAGGGAAAGAAATGGATCATCAAATAAATGGTATTGCATTACCAAATGAACAAGGCTTTTTTGGTGAATATGGTGGTCAATTTATTCCACCTCATTTAAAAGAAGCAATGGATGAAATCAATATTGCATATGAAGAAATTTGTAAAACGCCTGAATTTCAAAATGAATTGGCTGATTTATTTGCCAATTATGTAGGTCGTCCTAGTCCTTTATACCATGCAAGACGCCTTTCTGATCAATTGGGTGGTGCACAAATCTATTTAAAGCGTGAAGACTTAAATCATACAGGCGCACATAAAATTAACCATTGTTTGGGCGAAGCTTTGCTTGCCAAATATATGGGTAAAACCAAAGTAATCGCAGAAACAGGTGCTGGTCAACATGGCGTTGCACTTGCAACAGCGTGTGCTTTGGTCGGTATTCCATGTGAAATTCATATGGGACAGGTGGATATTGAAAAAGAGCATCCCAATGTCGTGAAAATGAAGATTTTAGGTGCAAAACTGGTTTCAGTCACTCAAGGTACTGCAACACTCAAAGATGCTGTAGATAGTGCATTTGAAGAGTATTTAAAAGATCCTAAAAACTTTATTTATGCGATTGGTTCTGTGGTTGGACCGCATCCTTTCCCAAAAATGGTACGTGATTTCCAATCTATTATTGGCAATGAAATTAAAGTTCAAGCCCAAGATCGCTTTGGCGCACAACCTGATTATGTAGTTGCATGTGTAGGCGGTGGCTCAAATGCAATTGGCGCATTCACTGCATTTTTAAATGATGCAGAGGTTAAACTTGTTGGTGTGGAACCAGCAGGTCATGGTCTGGATACTCAACAGCATTCAGCAACATTGACTTTAGGTAAACCAAGTCAGATTCATGGTATGGCATGTTATGTGCTTGAAGATGAACAGGGCGAACCCTTGCCTGTGCACTCGATTGCATCTGGTTTAGATTATCCAGGTGTAGGCCCTCAACATAGCTTTTTAAAAGATTTAGGCCGCGTGGATTACTCTACAGCAACCGATCAAGAGTGTTTAGATGCGTTTATGACCCTTTCACGAATAGAAGGGATTGTTCCTGCATTAGAAAGTTCTCATGCTGTGGCGTGGGCAATTCGCGAAGCGCCTAAATTAGCGAAAGAAATTAAAATTGTTGTAAACCTTTCTGGACGTGGTGACAAAGATGCCGACTATGTTGCTGGAAAGTTAAATCTAAACTGATTAAAAATTGATTTGATCTAAAAACCTAGCATTGGCTAGGTTTTTATTTTGTCGTTAAATTTGAAATTCAGGTTTAGCTTCTACTTAATGAAGTAAATTGTTTATAGCTATATTAATTAAAGACATGCAACTCAAAATAGATGATTATTTGTAATATATTAAAATAAAAAAATTTGATATTTTATAGCTAATCTGTAAAAAACTCAGACATAAGAGTAGAATTTCTATTAATTAATATTCAAATAAATCAATTGCATGAGAAAAATAATTTATTTGAATATAAACACGCTTGCAATGCCACACCATACATTCAAAGCTTAAATGCCTTTGCGTAGGCGATGCCTCACTTTTCGTAGGAGTTGCTAAACTTTGCGCTGCAAACCAAGTAGTGTTTTGTTTCTGCTGATGTTAGGCGAGGGTACGTCCTTTAGGTCCCTCAACGGAAACATCCTAGTCGCCCCTTAGAAGGATAACCATCTAGGGTTCAAAAATACCCAAAATGAATTGATCCCCCAACAGTTTTTAAAAGTCCATACAAAAAATGTGCTTCATTTCTGATCAATGACTTGATGGAAGTCATTTGTTTGAATAAATAGGCAGTTTTGATTATAACTTAGCTGTTAGTTTTCTAAGCACAAGAAAAAACCCTCCACATGGAGGGAGGGTTGTATTTTTATAATTTAACTTAACCTGAAATATATTGTCTTAACTGTTCAATCAATTTTCTTTGATCTTCCATCGTAGCTTTGACTAAATCGCCAATAGAAACAAACCCAACCAGTGTTTCGCCTTCAATTACAGGTAAATGGCGTAGGTGTCCGTCAGTCATTAAATTTAAACATTCTTCAACGGTATGGCCACGGGTCACAGAAATCACTCTAGAGGTCATAATTTCAGCGACTGTTGTATGGTCAGATGTACGCTGCATAAGCGCAATTTTACGTGTATAGTCGCGTTCAGAAAGAATTCCAACGACCTTTGTATCTTGAGTGACAACCACAGCACCAATACCTTTGTTTGCCATAAGTGTAATGGCTTCTAATACTGTGGCAGAGGGTGAAATCGTATAAATTTCACGACCAATCTTATCTTGGATTACTTGTGCTACTGT
>Ga0256893_1000310_pt1 | contig 17606 bp, 18 predicted proteins | sample MC6MC0666MT_FD_190201 | JGI IMG/M metagenome (GOLD analysis project Ga0256893, IMG submission 190201) | Metatranscriptome of enriched soil aggregate microbial communities from Iowa State University, Ames, United States - MC6-MC0666-MT... | ecosystem: Environmental > Terrestrial > Soil >... | reverse complement strand
CTTGTTGAGCAGCTAAATCAGCAATTACATTCTTGCGGTCAAGCTTGGTACTTAGAAACTGAATGGTTAAATTCAATTTTTGGAAATGGTGAATCAATTTGGGAAAAATAATCGGTTCAATTTCATCATGTATTGCAATGCGTAAGGTTTGTACTGAACTGGGATCAAACTGTTGTTTTTGTTTGGAGATATTTTGAAAAGCAAATAAAGCATTTTGTACAGATGGATAAATCTGTTCAGCAAAAGGTGTCGGCAGCATTTTACTCCCAGCGCGAACAAATAAATCATCTTGCAAATGCTGCCTAAGTCTTTGTAAAGCATGACTCGCAGCAGACTGAGTAATGCATAAAATCTTTGCCGCTTTTGAAATATTTCTTTGCTCATAAATGGTGATAAAAAGTGGGTATAAATTAATATCAATATGATTGAAAATCGACATATCAAGATTGGTTTTATTATGAATCATATTCATAGTGAGGTATTGAATTAAATCATTTGGTTCATAATAGGTTTTCAGCTAAGGTAAAGTAAAGAGACACTATTCAAATATTTATCCATATATTTACAGGAAGATAAGCATGTTTGAACTTTCAGCACGTGCGCAAGAATTTGTAGAACGTACCAAAGCCTTTATTAAAAATGAAATTGAACCTGTAGAAGCTGATTTTTGGAATGAAGTCCATCATCTTAATCAAGGTGGTGATTGGACAAAATGGCAATGGCCAGCACAACTTGAAGTCCTGAAAAATAAAGCAAAAGCTGCTGGACTTTGGAACATGTTTCTACCAGATCCAGTATGGGGTGCAGGTTTATCTGTACAGGAATATGCCCATATTGCAGAACTGTCAGGCCGTAGTTTAATCGCACCCACAGTATTTAATTGTAATGCTCCAGATAGTGGCAATATGGAAGTGCTATGGCGTTATGGTTCAGATCAACAAAAACAACAATGGCTTAAGCCGTTATTAGAAGGAAAAATCCGTTCAGTATTCTGTATGACTGAACCAGCAGTTGCTTCATCGGACGCAACCAATATGCAGGCAACTGCAGTGGTAGATGGTGATGAAATTGTATTGAATGGTCGTAAATGGTGGTCTTCAGGTTTGGGAGATCCAAATGCGAAAATTATTATCTTTATGGCGCATACACCTGATGAAAGCAAAGATCGTCATCATCAACATTCCATGGTTTTAGTGCCTGTGGATACTCAAGGTGTGACCATTGAACGTATGTTACCCGTGTTTGGTGATTATGATGCGCCACATGGGCACGGCGAAATTAGTTTTAATCAAGTTCGTGTACCTGTAAGTAATTTTATTGGTGGTGCTGGACAAGGGTTTGAAATTGCACAAGGGCGTCTAGGTCCGGGTCGTATTCATCATTGTATGCGATGCATTGGTGCTGCTGAAAAAGCATTAGAATTAATGATTGATCGAGGAATGAGTCGAACTGCTTTTGGTAAAGAAGTGCTTAAATTAGGTGGAAATTTAGAACGTGTGGCAGATGCTCGTGTTGCGATTGATCAAGCACGACTGTTAACCCTGTATGCGGCGTATAAAATGGATACTCAAGGGACTATGGCTGCGCTTACCGAGATTTCAGCCATTAAAGTTGTTGCACCTTCAGTTCTTGAAAAAGTAGTTGATATGGCCATTCAAATTCATGGTGGCATGGGCGTATCACGAGATACACCTTTAACAGGATTCTTTGCTCAAGCCCGCAGTTTACGTTTAGCGGATGGCCCAGATGAAGTGCATAAAGGGATGATTGCAAAATTAGAATTAAAAAAACGAGGTTATGGCTCGCGTAAAAAATAACAATTTGCTGATAAAAAATAACTGCTTTATGTTAGAGGTGTTATATATAAAGTAGTGAGCAAATGAAGTTTTTAGTTAAAAGTATCATTCTTTATAGATGTATGGTTTAAAACATAAGATTCAGGGAAATAATATGTCAGTCATTGATATTGGTGGAAGTATACGTGAAGGAGAGGAGCTGGACATTCGTGCTGTCGGAAATTGGCTCATTGAAAATGGATCTGAAATTTCAGGCAATGTAGAAGTAACTCAATATTCTGGCGGAGCTTCAAACTGGACCTATCGTTTAAAATATGACAATGCTGATTTAATTTTACGTCGTCCACCCAAAGGGACAAAGGCGAAATCTGCACATGATATGGCGCGTGAATATCATGTACAAAAATGGCTTGCACCATACTACCCAGTTCTTCCTGAAATGGTCGCGCTGTGTCAGGATGAATCCGTAATCGGTTGTGACTTCTATGTGATGAAACGCATTGAAGGGATTATTCCACGTGCCAAACTGCCCCCTGAACTGAATTTTACTCAACAGCAAGTGCATGAATTGTGTATTAATGTCTTGGACAAGCTGATTGAATTACATCAAGTTCCATATCAAGGCACCGAACTAGAAAAACTTGGAAAAGGTGATGGGTATTGCCGTCGTCAGGTTGAAGGTTGGGATGCACGTTATGAAAAGGCGCACACCATCAATGTGCCGAGTTTTAAATTTGTACGTAAATGGCTTAATGAAAATATTCCTGCTGACTCAAACACGTGTTTGATTCACAATGATTGGCGTTTTGATAATGTCATTCTTGACCCTAAAAACCCAACCCAAGTGATTGGTGTATTGGATTGGGAAATGGCAACCATTGGTGATCCTCTCATGGATTTAGGTTCTGCTTTGGCCTATTGGGTGGAAGATACAGACAATCAAATTTTTAAATCAACCCGTCGCCAGCCTACACATTTAAAAGGGATGCTTACCCGTAAAGAAGTGGTTGAATATTATTTAGAAAAAACCGGATTAAAACCAGATAATTGGGCATTCTACGAAGTATTTGGTATTTTCCGTTTAGCTGTAATCGCACAGCAAATTTATTATCGTTACTATCATAAACAAACAGATAATCCTGCTTTTAAAGATTTTTGGATTGTGATTCATGCCTTACATATTCGTGCCTTAAAGCTCATCGGTTTACAAAAAATTGAAGCCAATGAAGTTGCACGGAAATATCTTGAAAAATTTAAGGAAATTTTAGGAAAATGACCACAATCTACCTCGTTCGTCATGGACAAGCATCATTTGGTGCAGAGAGTTATGACAAGCTTTCACCCAATGGCGAGTTACAAGCCAAACTATTGGGGCAATATCTCGATAAAATTTTGAAAGAAGAGCCTTGTGTGGTTGCAGGTTCAATGTTACGCCATCAGCAAACAGCAAGTTTTGCTTTGGCTGAAAGTTTTTCCGATGCTCAAATTGTGACGGACCATCATTGGAATGAATTTAACCATCAACAAGTTTTTGCTCAATATGATCCGCGTTTTAATCAACCGCATCTACTTAAACAGGATGTTGCCAAAGAAAAAAGTCCACGTGCCTATTTGGCAAAAATTTTTGAAGGGGCAATTGACCGTTGGACTGGTGGTGAATATCACCATGAGTATGACGAATCTTGGCCAGATTTTAAAAACCGTGTAGAAACAGCTTTACAGAATTTATGTGATGAGCTGGTGAAAACCAAACCTCGCTATGCAATCGTATTTACTTCTGGCGGTGTTATTTCTGTTGTTGCTGGGAAACTCTTGGAGTTGAGTGCCAATAAAACCTTTGCATTGAATTGGGCAATTGCCAATACCAGTTTAACTACATTACGACTGGTAGGAAATGAACCTCAATTGCTGAGTTTGAATGAACATCATTTTATTAAGGCTGAAGATCCGCAATTATTAACGTGGATTTAAATTCACACTTTTAGAAATATAAAAACAGTTTAAGGAATTTGTCATGGCAAAAACCATTTTAATCACAGGCGCAAGTTCTGGAATTGGTGCAGGAATGGCACGAGAATTTGCGCAAAAAGGTTATAACTTAGCAGTCTGTGCACGTCGTTCAGAGCGTCTAGAAAACTTAAAACAAGAGTTGGAGTCTAAATATGGCATCAAAGTGATTGCCAAAACTTTAGATGTGACCAACTATGAGCAAGTTTTTCAAGTCTTTCGAGCATTTAAGCAAGACTTTGGTAAACTTGATCGTATTATCGTCAATGCAGGTGTTGGTGATGGTCGTCGAATTGGCAATGGCAAATTTGAGATTAACCGTGCAACTGTAGAAACCAATTTTATTTCTGCATTGGCACAGTGTGAAGCTGCTGTTGAAATATTTCGTGAACAAAAGTTTGGTCATCTGGTTGTGATTTCGTCTATGAGTGCACTTCGTGGTATGCCTAAACACTTGACCGCGTATGGCGCAAGTAAAGCGGGTGTAGCTGCTTTAGCGGAGGGGATACGTGCTGAGTTAATTGACACGAAAATTAAAGTTTCTACGATTTTCCCTGGTTATATTCGTACTGAAATTAATGAAGGGTCAAAAAAACTGCCGTTTGAGGTCGATGTTGAAACAGGTTCTTATTTATTGGTTAAAGCAATTGAAAAACAACCTGTTAAAGCTTATGTACCACAATGGCCTTGGTTACCGATAGGACTAGCCATGAAAATATTGCCATTAAAAATTGTGAATAAACTCGGTTGAGCTTTATTTAGTTTTAAAAGACCCAGTAAGGGTCTTTTTTATTGCAATGCATAGATAAAGCTTTAAAATCTAACTGGATAAAAAATAATGAGAATTTTAACATGTTTATCGTAGTGGGTTTTTTCCTAACCAGCTTTTTAGTTTTTCTTGCGCGTATCTTGTATCTCTTCTTTTTTGAAAAGCACTGTGAAATTCAACAATGCCTGATGCAAATCGATGATATTCAAAAGTTAATGTATCTTGGTATTATTTTAATCGGGACCTATAATGCCTATTTGATGAGCAAAAGCAGAAAGTATGCGGTTTTAATTTTTGAGTTTATTGGTACATTCATATTTGCTTTTGCCTTAAATTTTGTTGATTTAGCCCAATAGCGACTTGACCATACAATTAAGTAAAATCGACATTGAACTTTATGATTTTAATATTGCGACAAGCTATATTCGACTCTGACTGATTTTGAGATAGCTTTGTTAGATTGGTATTCAAATATGCTTTTAAAAATTTCTACCATTGTTCTCGTTCCCGCATTAATTCTTCAAGGTTATCGCGTCAAGAAAAATACACCTCGATTAGCTGAACCTCAAGGATTGCGAAAAGGTGTTATAGGACAAGGAAAAGCACTATCTATTTTAATTTTGGGTGACTCTGCTGCCGCAGGTGTGGGGGTTGAAGATCAACGTGAAGCCTTATTGGGGTGTTTACTCGATGAATTAGTCTCGAATTTTAAAGTCACTTATCAATTAGAAGCGAAAATAGGAGATAGCACCTTAGAAATTTTGCAAAGAACCAAGCAATTAGACAATCAGCAGTTTGATGTTGTGATTACATCGGTTGGAGTAAACGATGTCACAAAACTTATTTCACCACAAAAATGGATTCAGCAACAAAAGGGGCTTTATACAGAAATTGAAGCTAAGTTTTTACCAAAGATGATTTTAGTCACGGGTGTTCCCCCAATGAATCTGTTTCCAGCATTACCAAATCCACTGGGATGGCTGTTTGGACAGTATTCGAGTGCAATGAATCAGAAGTTAGCCAAATTCATCGAAAATAAAATCAATTATCAATTGATTCGTTTTGATTTAGCCCATTTTAAAACTTTAAATTTACAAATGGCACGTGATGGTTTTCACCCAAGTCAGGAAATTTATCAAATTTGGGCAAAACAAATTTCACAGTGTATTTTTAGCAAATTCATGTGATAAAATTAAGCAAATTCAAAAAGAACATAAAATATGAATTATTAACCGAAAACTCTCTATTAGGTTTTAACTACCTAATGAGAGAAATATGGATAAGCTTAAACACCTTAAACAACAATACGTAAAAGTTGTTAAGAAAGGTTTAACTGGCGATTATGATGATGAAATTTTTCCAAATCGCCAAGATATTTGGTATCGCCACTACAGTGTTAAACAAGAAAAAAGTAGTTTTTTCTTGCACGAGATTGAGTATAAATCCTATCCTCTTAAACTAAGACGTAGACGTGGTAGGGCATTGATGTGCTCTTGGACGAATGAACATCCACCTTTTTTTTGCTATGGTGGAAAAAACTGGAAACATCATTCAAAAAGAAAACATCAATACTACTGTGAAAAGAAATAAAAATAGGGGAGTGTGTAAGTTCCTTATTTTTATTTAGATACCAATAATTTAAATTATTTATATAAAACAAATATTTAATCTAAATTTTTAAAAAAATTGTAAGCGCTAAAACTTGATAAATGACCATCACTATTTTGTATCTTTACACTGAATATTTTCTTTTTCTTTGTAATAGTTTAAAGCAATATCTAAGTCTGAAAGTAATTTAGCTTCAGTATAGTTCTCTGGATTTAATTTAAGTAAATTTGGCATGTAATTCGATTTGTATTCTTTAGGATAATCTTTACATACGATTCTGGTCTTATCATCCAATGTTGTATTTGGATCATCAAGTTGATCAAGATATTTACTAATCATTTCATCTGATTGTTCAAATTGTGCAGTGAGGGTTGGTCGATCTGTTTGCGCAGTTGTATGCTGCTCAGGCTCTTTATTGCAAGCAGACAGGGCAATGATCAAGAATAATGCTGTAAAAAGTTTAATGTTCATAACGAATTGATTTTTAATGTTAAGAAAAAGTTTTCGGTTGTATAAAATCAGTTAATATTTAGATAAATCTTAAAGAACCTTAACTATCAAATATATTACCGAGATATGCAATGATTTTTATTACCATATCTTGAAATTGTTACAAATTCAAGATATTTAATGATTTTATTTGAAATTTCCGATTAAAAACAGCACATCGCCACGTTTTGTATTTTTTATATAGGGTGGAATTGACGCAACGACTTTTATTAGCGCTAAGAATATTGATTAAAGCTCTGTTATATATGAAATTTCTAATATTTTTTTAAAACCTCTAATAATAGCAGCAATAAAGAATTGACCCTTCATAAAGAGATTTGATGCAAAATATTCTTGTCAAAATATCGTCAAAATTTATTTAAAAATAATAGCTTAGTGGTCAAGTTGAAAAAATCAGCTAATGTGTTGTGTTAAATAAATTTTTTGTAAGGTTTATTTCTGATCTCAACCTGAGTATCTTATTCCCAAAATATTAAGAGGGTATTTCATGAAAAAATTATTCATTATTGCTTTAACAACCTTAGCATCAAGTTTCTCCTTTGCAGAGAACTTACAGTGTGAAAAAAGCTATGAAATTTTTAATAAGCAAGGGGACAAGGAAATAGAAATACTAAAAAATGGTTCACTTGATGATGTGATCAGTTATTATGACCAGATTGAATATGATCGAAAACTTAAACCTAAGCATCAAGGACAGACTTTTTCTTCAGGCGAATGGATCAGCGATGCTGAGTACAGAAAAGACATTCAATTACAGCAAGATTTAGCCAAAGATGGATCTTATAAAAATATAGATTCTACATTTTTAAAACCAAAATTAAATTATATTTCAAGTGTAGGCGAAGTTTGTGTTGTGCCTATACAATCACAAGATGAACTATTCAAAAAAAGTATGCAGACTGAAGCTGACATAATTTTTATACGCGATATTCAAACTAATGAATGGAGAAGATTTATCTATTTTGGAATTGAAGATAAAAAAGACTTTAATGAGTTTTTCCCTGATTTTCCTAAAAATGTAAAGCTTGCTCAAATGTTAATAGATAACAAAAATTTTGCAGAGAGCACTTCTGAATTTGGTTTGTTAATGCTTGAAGAGATGGGTGTTGAGATCACAGCTGAGATGAAGGAAATGATGAGAAATCAAACAGAGCCTTTTAGAGTTAAGTTAAGCGCGAATGGCTACTGATTTTTATTGTGTAAGTTGTATTTAAACCACCTGCGGGTGGTTTTATTGAATAAGCACAACAATCGATTAAGTTGGTTAATTAAAAGAAAATGGATAAATTTACGATTTAAAATCTTTAATATAAAATTAGAAACAACTACCCATGCTTAGCAAGTAAAAATGTTAAGATAACAGTATAATTCTTAGATTATTTCTTATTTATAAATGACTGATATCGAAATAGAAACCCACCCACTTAAACCATTTCTTCCTTCAAATGCTAAGCTGTTGATGCTTGGTAGCTTTCCGCCACCTCAAAGTAGATGGAAGATGAATTTTTATTATCCGAATTATCAAAACGATATGTGGCGGATTTTTGGGCTCATTTTCTTTGAAAATAAAGACCACTTTTTAGATTTACCCAATAAAAATTTTAAAGAACAACGCATCCGTGAGTTCTTAATCGAAATAGGCATCGCAATTTTTGACACGGCGTATCAAGTTATTCGCTTAAAAGGGAATGCTTCAGATAAATTCCTACAGATTAAAACCCCCACAGACCTATCACAGCTTTTAACGCAAATTCCTGAATGTAAAAATATTATGACTACGGGAGATAAGGCAACAGATACCCTGATGTTATCTATGCCTCAAGAAATTGAAAAGCCACAGATAGGTAAATCCTCAAAAGCCATATTTGCTGGACGAGACATACGTTTATATCGTATGCCTTCTTCATCAAGAGCTTATCCATTAGCTCTGGATAAGAAGGCAGAGGCATATAAAAACTTATTTAAAGAAATAGGCTTACTTTAAGTAAGTTTAAAACTCATAATTTGGCATCATAGTTGGGTATTGAACCCATTTAAAACCAGTCACATTAAAATCTCGAAAATGGGTAAAACTAGACCAAACAACCGCTCCCTTTAGTCAATGAGAGTACTTTGTAAGCTGTTTGATTATTACTAATTCTTCAGCAGTGGCGATATCTAGTTCACCAATTTCGATAATTAAACGAACAATAGGGAAATCTGAAAATTTACCTAGAATCATAAATTTTAACCAAAAAAACGATTGCTATTCACAGTTTATAAGTAGGCTTTGCTATGGTTAGAAATGTTTTCTTTAAATGATTCACTATAAGTATCGAAAAATAATTCAGTTTGATTTTTTTCAGAATATGGCTCGTATAGTCGTTATATTGAGTTGCCCCAATTGATCGACAGTTGTAATCGAACCATGCATTGAGGCAGGTTGAACAGTTGAAGGGGTGTTTATTATTTTTTTGGTAAAGCTTGTAATCTAGCATGTTTTTTCCTTCTTAAAGCGTCCACATTTTGAATAAAATTAGCAAAATAAACCATATTAGTAACTGACTTTTTTGTTCTAGCTTAGGCATTTATTCCCTTATATTTAATTAAATCGATATACACATATAGTTAATAAATGCTTAAACCTTATCATTTTCTATGCAAATCGTTTTGCCAACGTAACACAGATCACAACTGCAAAACAAACAACAATCATCGCAAAACTTACGTGTTCACCCAATAGAACCGCTGAAAGCATTAAACCAATAAATGGTTGTACCAATTGAATTTGTCCAACTTTGGCAATTCCGCCCAACGCTAAGCCTTTGTACCAAAAAATAAAACCAATCAACATACTAAACAGTGATACATAGATTAAACCAATGGTTTCTGGCCAATGGATATTTGCAAAGGTTGCAGGTAAGTAATATAGACTTGAGATGAGCATCAAGGGTAATGCAACTACTAAAGCCCAACAAATCACTTGCCATCCACCCAATTCTCTTGAAAGCTTTCCACCTTCGGCATAACCCAGTCCACAAACGACAATTGATGCAAGCATGTAGAGATCACCCACACTAAAACTTAAATTACGGTTTTCATAAAACATAAATCCAACCACAATCGCACTGCCAATTAAAGCAAATAACCAAAATTGTGTAGCAGGTTTTTCCCCCCCGCGTAAAACTGCAAAAATTGCAGTTGATAAAGGCAATAGACCAACAAAGACAATGGCATGTGCAGAAGAAACTGTTTGTAAAGCTAAGGCCGTAAATAATGGAAAACCAATCACCACACCTAAAGCAACAATAACCAATGATTTAAATTGGACAAAAGAGGGTTTTGATTGCTGTAAAATAAACAGGCAGATTAAAGCAATACTTCCTGCAATGGCTGCTCGAGCTGTGGTTAAAAATTCTGGACTAAATCCCATGACAGCTATACGTGTTGCGGGCAAAGAGCCAGCAAAAATTGCTACACCAATAAAACCATTCAGCCAGCCAATATTTGTTTTATCCATCATCAATTACTCAGTAAATTTATGATTATTTAAGCGCTATTTACTGGAAATATATATGTACACTGCAGTACAATTTTAAAGAACTGTTATGCTACTTTTACCAGTACAATTCTATTCAATCTAACAAATTTTCTCGTATTTCTTATTTTTTAAATATATGGTTTATAAATGGCAAAAACTAAAATTGAACAAACAGTGCTGATGATTAAAAATCAAATTTCCAATAAAAGTTTAATTGCAGGTTCACGCTTACCTTCAGTTCGTCAGTTTGCTATACAAACAAACTGTTCTGTTTCCACGATCGTTGAAGCCTATGCCAGATTAGTTGCGGAAGGTGTTTTAGAATCTCGTCTTGGTTCTGGTTATTATGTGTTAGGTAAAGAAGAACCAATGCAAATGATTGACACTGAAATACAGTATCAACGTGAAATAGATCCATTGTGGATTTCAAGGCAGTCGTTAGAGGCGAAGATTGATGTGCTAAAACCGGGTTGTGGTTGGTTACCCACCACTTGGATGCCTGAACAATCGATTCGTAAAGCGTTAAAACAAGCTGCCAAGTCTGAAATCAGCATGCTCACTGATTATGCAACACCGCATGGACATTTGGAGTTGCGTAAATTTATTGCCAGAAAAAAAGAATTGTATGATTTAAAATTTAAACTGAATCAAATTCTTATTACTGACTCAGCAACGCAATCCATTGATTTAATTTTCAGACATTTACTTAGAGCCGGCGATGTGATTTTGATCGATGATCCGTGCTATTTTAATTTCCGCGCCTTGATTAAGGCACATCATTTAAAAGCCGTTCCAATTCCGTTTACAGAACTGGGACCAGACGTAGAAAAATTTGAACAAGCACTGAATTTAAAGCCAAAAATCTATTTAACCAATTCAGGGATTCATAACCCAACAGGGACCACGATTTCGCTACAAACGGTTTATCAAATTTCTAAGCTGGTTGAGAAAACTGATTTATTGATTATTGAAGATGAGATTTTTGCTGATTTTGAATATACACCAGCACCACGCTATGCTTCATTAGCTGGTTTTAAACATGTCATTCAGATTGGCAGTTTTACCAAAACTCTTTCAGCAGCGATTCGTTGCGGTTATATCATTGCAGAATCTGAGCTGATTGATCAATTGATCGATTTAAGAATTGCGACCAACTTTAGCAATAGTCACTTAAATTCAGAAATTATTTATCAGGCTTTAATGGACAGCAGTTATCCTAAACATTTAGATTGGTTAAAGAAACATTTGCTGAAAGTCAGCAATGAAATGATGCAAAAGTTGGGGCAACTCGGTATAAAACCGTGGATTGTTCCAACAGCGGGGATTTTTTTATGGTGCAAATTACCAGATGGTATACAAGCTGCAGAATTATCAAAGTTATGTCTCAAACAGGGCGTAATTCTAGCACCAGGTAATTCATTTAGCCAAGCTGAAAATGCAGGACAGTTTATGCGCTTTAATGTTGCACAATGTGTAGATAAAAAAGTTTTTGATATCTTAGCAATTTCTATTCAGCAGTTAAAAATAAATAACTTACAAAGTTAGCGAAAATCCTTTTCCCTATTGCTTTAAAATATGGGTAAATAGTAAGCAAATTTATATTGATTTCAGTGGAATAATTATAATGAGTGTTCAGGATGTACCGAGTCCAATTGATTTGAAAAACCCGCAAGATGCTTTGCAATGGGCAAATGATGCCAATGAAAAACGACCTTGGCGTTATGATTTTTTTGATTATTATGTGAATTTAATTCAAAAAGCAGCCAGAGAGAAACAGCATCAAACTGATCAAAACGTACAGTTCAATATTTTAGAAATAGGTTCAGGTCCTGGTTTTCTAGCAAAACATTTACTCAGTCATTGCCTTGAGATTAAATATACGGCGCTAGATTTCTCTGATGCAATGAACGAGCTCTCTAAAAGTAAGCTACTTTCTTCTGAGCTAGGCCGAGCGCAATATCTGATTGCTGATTTTAAAAATGAAGATTGGCGTGATCAGCTTGGACAGTATGATGCAATCATTATTCATCAAGCTTTACATGAGTTACGCCATAAAAGCTATGCAAATCAATTTCATCAACAAGTGAAAACGCTATTAAAAAGTGATGCGATGTACTTGGTCTGTGACCATGTTTTTGCGTCGGACGCGATGAGCGATAGTGACTTATTTATGTCGAAACATGAACATTTCCAAAGCTTAAAATATGCCGGCTTTACTGACATAGAATTGGTTAAAGAGATCAAAGGTCTCTGTTTATTCGAATGTTATTTATAATAATGATGTTTTAGCGAATTTGTATGCTATTTGTCATTACACTAAACTTACATCATCCATTCAAGTGGAAAATATGACACACTGTACATAATAAATCGTTGGAATCGCGTAGTTTCAGGATCAACTTTATATTCGATCACATTGCCATCAACACGATGATCTAACCAGATTAGCTCACCTTGTGAATTAAGTTTTAACTCATAAGCAACCCTCAATAGGGTTTGATCCAATAGATTTGAAATTTGTTCTTGTAAAGGATCTGACTGAACGATCAGTCCAACTTCAGTATTGATATTGAATGATCTTGGATCTAGGTTAAATGAACCAATAAAGACTCTGTCATCAATATTGATAAATTTTGCATGCAAACTCGATTTATTTTTGCCTTTTTTTGGAATGATATTTCCTGTGAGGACCTCATACCAAGTACGGCGGTTACGTTCTATATAAGGTTTAAATTCATAAAGCTTAGCTCCGCCTTTAAGCAGGTCAACTCGATACTTTTGATAAAACGCATGGACAAGCGCAACATCATTTGCCATAAAAGAGTTGGTTAGAATTCTCACTTTGACATTTTGTTTAGGGAATTGGTTAATAAAATTCGTTCCATTTTTTGTAGGAACGAAATAAGCAGCAATCAAATCCATTTCTTGTTCAGGATCACCCAAATGCTGGTGAATTTGATGTGAAATTAATTCATTGTCGCGCGCTTGTCCTAAACTTTTCTTTGGAGAATCTGCTAAAAAATCGGCATAAGCCCAATTGATTTTATTTTGATTAAGCTCATTGGCAAGTTCTTTCTGCTCAAGATTTACCTTTTCATCTGCTGTATGTTCAGCTTGTTCAAGTCGTTCAAAGCTTTTTCGTAAAGTTAATAAATCTTGTTCAGAACCTTTATGAATAAATTGATCAATGGGATAGGTGAGTTGAAAATTCCAAAAGTCGGTAAAAACTTCATTTGCACGATTAACCGCTTTACCAAAAAATAAAATATCCATATCGGTAAATTGGAAAGATTCACTAGCATCAAAATATTCACTGCTAATATTTCGTCCGCCTGTCACAGCAATTGCGCCATCAGCAATAATTAATTTATTGTGCATTCGATGGTTTATTCTGTTCATTCTAAAAATATAATCCATTACACGAAAGTGCCGAAATTTATAAGGATTGTATAATTTGATCGAAATGTTTGGATGTGTCAGCAATGCACTTAATTGTCGATCTATTTTTGTTCCATTTTGATCATCAATCAATAGTCGGACTTTTACACCGCGATCAGCAGCTTTTAGCAACTCGTGTAGCATTAAATTGCCAATAAAATCATCCGCCCAAATATAATATTGTAAATCAAGAGTATATTTGGCTTTTCGAATCAGATGGATACGTGACGCGATACTTTGGAAAGCATCATTCATGGCTAAATATGCAGTTAGCCCTTGAGTAAGCATTTGTTTTGCTTGAGGCTCATTGATCCAATGATCTGCATATACTTTAACTTGTTGTTCTTGTTCTGGTTGATTCATAGGTAAACTGCATCCAGTGATTGAAAAAGCCAAAATAACCAAGGCAAGTGAAGTCTTTGAATGATTCATTCTTTCAATGAGTACTTTAAATTTTACTAAATCATATCATTAAGTTAATGGTTGAATCTGTAAATAGAAAAAGGTTACTGTAGTCCAACTGTTAAAACACAAACCTATTAGGATATTTAGCTATGAAATCACGTGCTGCTGTTGCATTTGGTCCAGGAAAACCTTTAGAAATTGTGGAAATTGATGTTGCTCCTCCACAAAAAGGCGAAGTCCTTGTTAAAATTACCCATACAGGGGTTTGTCATACAGATGCATTTACTTTATCAGGTGATGATCCAGAAGGTGTATTTCCAGCAATTTTAGGCCATGAAGGGGCTGGTATTGTTGTTGAAGTTGGTGAAGGTGTAACTTCAGTGAAACCGGGGGATCATGTGATTCCTCTATATACGGCAGAATGTGGTGAATGCTTATTCTGTAAATCAGGCAAAACTAACCTATGTACAGCCGTTCGTGCTACACAAGGTAAAGGGGTTATGCCTGATGGAACGACACGTTTTTCTTATAATGGTGAACCGATTTATCACTATATGGGTTGTTCAACTTTTAGTGAATATACGGTTGTTGCTGAAGTTTCATTGGCTAAAATTAACCCAGAAGCAAATCCTGAACATGTTTGTTTACTGGGTTGTGGTGTAACGACAGGGATTGGTGCAGTCCATAACACGGCAAAAGTACAAGAAGGCGATTCAGTTGCTGTATTTGGTTTAGGTGGTATTGGTTTGGCTGTTGTACAAGGTGCGCGCCAAGCGAAAGCAGGCCGTATCATTGTTGTTGATACCAATCCGGAAAAATTTAAATTGGCAGAAGAGTTTGGTGCGACTGATTTTGTCAATCCAAAAGACTATGACAAACCTGTTCAAGAAGTGATTGTTGAAATGACAGGCTGGGGTGTAGACCATTCATTTGAATGTATCGGTAATGTCAATGTGATGCGTTCAGCGCTTGAATGTGCTCATCGTGGTTGGGGACAATCAGTCATCATTGGTGTAGCAGGTGCAGGTCAAGAAATTTCAACCCGTCCGTTCCAGCTTGTGACTGGTCGTACATGGAAAGGAACTGCATTTGGTGGGGTAAAAGGCCGTACACAATTGCCGGGTATGGTTGAAGATGCGATGAAAGGTGATATTCAACTTGCACCATTTGTTACCCATACAATGGGCTTAGATAAAATTAATGAAGCATTTGATTTAATGCATGAAGGTAAATCAATCCGTACGGTGATTAATTTTTAAGCTTAAATATTTAGAACTACCAAAAACCAGTGATAAATCATGAATCACTGGTTTTTATTTGCATGATAAATGTATGAGTTTTATATATTAATTTTCTAAGCTTATCTTTTTTTGTTATGTTATGGCTTTAAAGCAAAAAATCAAAATAGGTCGTCTTATGAAAAATGTTGCAATTTTAGGTCTTGGTATCATGGCTTTAACTGTATCAGCATGCTCTTCGCTTCAAACCAATTCAACGGAAGATCAAACAGCGCAAAACACTCAAACCACATGTGTTGCTGAACGTGCGACTCAGTTGATTGGACAAAATGATATGTCTGAAGCGAAAATTAAGCAGCTTACACAGGCATCAATCGTACGTAAAGTTGCGCCAAATCAAGGTGTAACCATGGATTATCGTATTGAACGTGTGACAGTAACAGTAGATCCTGCGACCAAAAAAATTACCCAAGCGGCTTGTGGTTAATGACACAAATTTAAGTATTAAATGATTGAATAAATACTGATTTATTCAATCATTACCATTTAACTCAGTAAATATTTCTCATCTATTCCACTTTGAACAACAAAACAATCATCATGAGAAACCAGAATGACAGCACCTTTAAATTGCTGAATGGCTTGTGCAAGTAATTCTCGTGACTCGATGTCTAAGTGATTTTCAGGTTCATCCAATAGCAATAAATCTATATTTTGATGATTGTGACTTATTCCCAGTAATGCAACTTTGAGTTTTTCACCGCCACTGAGTTGGCCCAATTTTAAGAGTGCTTTTTCACGGCGGATCCGCAGTTGACCTAATAAATTTCGCCATTCAACCTCTGGCAGATCTGGATTAAATTCAGCTAAATTCTCGATCACAGAAAGATCATCATTGAGCAAACTAAAATTTTGATCCAAATATAAGCTTTGTCCTATAAAGAAAATTTCAGTACATTGTGATTGATCAATTATTTTTAATAGGGTGGATTTACCCACGCCATTCGCACCTTTAAGCTGGATTTTTTCACCGGCTTGGAGTGACAAATTTATTTTCTGTGTTGTAGCATAAGGCAATTGTAAATCGTGAATTCTTAATATTTCACCTTGCTTAAATGATTGAAATTGAAAGTGAAATCGTTGTGGTTTAATTTTTTCTAAAGCAGTTTGTTTCTCCTGTAAATTGCTTTGTGTTTCATCAGCTTGGCGAATTTGCTGTGCACGTAATTTCCCAAAACTTTGCCCAGCTTGCTCTTTTTTAAAATCCAGAAGAATCTTGGCTTGAGAGTTCGAGTCACGCAATTGAGCACCTTTACGTTGACGTTTTTGTGCTTTCATTAAACTCTCGTTCTGTTGTTGCTTTAACTGTTTAAATTCACGTTTTTCTTGTTGAATAGACTGAGTTAATGCATGGACTTGTTGTTGGTGCTGTTTAAAATAATCTGCATAATTGCCCTTAACATGCTGTAAACCATTTGCGGTTAAAGCATAAATATGCTGAACTTGATTTAGCAATTGAAGATCATGACTAATAATACAAACCCCCGCTTTATGTGACTGAATCGATTCAATTAGCCATTTTCTTGCCATGGCATCTAAATGATTACTTGGCTCATCTAAAAGTAGATAATGATCTTGTTTTAGAAATAAGCGACACAAAGCCAGCTTAGTTTTTTGACCTTCACTTAAGGATTTAACAGAAAAATTTAAATCAAGCGGCAGTTGTGCATTGCTTAAAATTTGTTGCCATTTTTGTGGTAAATCCCAACAGTTTTCAACCAAATCATAATCTTCAAAACTGGCACTACTATTTTCAATACGCTCAAAAGCATTGTGTAGATGAGTAATATCTAAAGCTTCAGCTATGGTTTTGGCATTTAATCGTTGTAATTGTGCTAAATAATCATGTTGGATATGCCACGCAATTTGACCTGAATAGGCTAAATCTGAATGCTGTTGTAAGTGTAATAATTTAAAAAGTAATGATTTTCCCAAACCATTACGGCCAATCACAGCAGAAGTTTGCCCTGGAAAAAGCACAAAATTCAGTTGAGTAAACATTGTTTGAGTGGGAAATGCCAAACTCAAATTTGAAATGATACATGCTTGTTGCATTAAATGATCCTCATATAGAGGATGCACAAAATAGTATGTAATAAAAGCTTTAAATAACAGTAGATTATTTAATTTATCGTAAAGATAAGTATCAGAACCAAAAGATAAGTGTAGCCTTGAGTAGAATCTATTTTGCACATCAAAAATTAAATAAATAATGATGAGAAAATGACTTACTTCATTGGCGTTGCTCTTTTAAG